>Ga0316224_1000227_pt1 | contig 86824 bp, 150 predicted proteins | sample TBH18013metaG_FD_206254 | JGI IMG/M metagenome (GOLD analysis project Ga0316224, IMG submission 206254) | Freshwater microbial communities from Trout Bog Lake, Wisconsin, USA - TBH18013 | ecosystem: Environmental > Aquatic > Freshwater > Lake > Hypolimnion/Profundal zone | place: USA: Wisconsin...
AGCTTCATCTGGCACTTTTCTACCAGTGGAGGTATTTTTTATACGTTCCCTATATTTTTCATCAACTATTGGATTACCATCCTTATCATATTTCCATCTACTTCTTCCCTTCCAATTTTTTCCATAGGTTGGTGCATTTATTCCAGATTTATCCTTCCTATTTGGATTATCTTTACAATATAATTCATGCGATAATCCTTTCTTACTTAATTCCTTTTCACAAAATTTACAATTCATTTGATATACTATTTAACTTATATATCTTTTTTTTAATATAAGCATGATAGTTTATCAAATTGAGTCTCCCTGGTGGGGTTCGAACCCTACATCCTTCCGATTAAGAGTCGGTAGCTACTTCCACATGAGCTTCAAGGAGATTATTTAATCTTCAAAATCTATTTTTGCCTGCCTCATCTTTGCTTTTCTAGGCTTATCCTTAGAAAAATTTCTTGGACGCTTAACTCCTTTGGCAGTTAAACCCCTTTGCCCATATTTTGCATGACCTGGACAACAATCATCATCTTTTTCCCTAATACCATATGCTTTCATAACTAAAACATTTTAGAGGAGTAAACCGGAATCGAACCGGCCTTCCCAGTTGCTACCCCGCGGTGTGTGTAGCACATTACCACATTTTTAAAATTTTTTAAAGTGACGCCGGTGAGGTTCGAACTCACGACCCACAGCTTAAAAGGCTGTTGCATCTACCAACTGAGCTACGACGTCTATTTTATGTAGTCCTCGAGGGATTCGAACCCCCACTAGCATTACCTGTCCCATGACCCAAAATCACGTGTGTTACCAATTACACCAGAGAACTATTTATAATGTGACCCCGGCGAGGTTCGAACTCTGCAGCCTTCCGATTAAAAGTCGGTAGCTCTTCCACATGAGCTTCGAGGTCAAAATTTATTTTTAAAACCATGAAACAAACTGCAAAAACACTGATAAAAGTATTACGTAGTTCATACCCTGGCTTTGATTTATAGTATTATCTAAGAGCGTTTCAAAACAATTCAATAACTTAACAAACCAAATTTATAATGTCGGAGTAGAGGGACTCGAACCCCCGAAGCCAAAAGGCAGGGGTTTTACAGACCCCAGTAATTGCCGCTATACAATACTCCGTTGTAAATTTTACTTAGCTAACTTAGTTACATCCTTTACAAGGCTCCCTAATGCTCAAAATTCTAAAGCTCAAAACAATGTGGGGTTGAGGGGATTCGAACCAACATGATACCAATTATACCTTTCGTCGCGCTTATTACGTATAACCTCTTTCACTTTTCTTAACCTCAGTACATTGACACCCAGTCTTCCTGGACCGACTTCACCACAGCCGTAGCAACCCCGATTGTAGGAACATCCATAAATTCCTACTCTATTTCTCTGCCTGCTTCACTGCGTTTAGAAAAATAACTCCCAAATCTTTTATGGGATGGATGAGGGATTGGAGAATTTCGAAATCTCGACCTGATGATTAACAGTCATCTGCTCTGCCTCTGAGCTACAATCCCAATTTGTAGGTTGTCTTCCTACGCTGTCTATATTTTACAAGGGTTATTTTCGGTCTCTGCAGCTTCTACCCTTACGACCAATGGACTTTTGCGGGAACAGTAGGATTCGAACCTACGACCACGTGATTAACAGTCACGAGCTCTACCAACTGAGCTATATTCCCAAAATTGTACCCAGTGCTGGACTCGAACCTGCAACCTCACGCATATCAGGCGTGCGCTCTAACCATTGAGCTAACTGGGCATTTCAATATTTCAAAGAGCCTAAACTTTAGGTGCCATTAGACACCCAAAGTTTCGCCTGGGCCAAGCCCATATTTAGATTCTAATTCATTACGGCCAATGTAAGATCTAGATCTGTTTAAATATACTCTTAAAGTTCGATCCCTAGTTTTAAATTTTTTCAATGCCTTTAAAAATTTTCCAGAAAATCCTAATATTGTTTTGTTTCTATCTAATGTTTTCATTGTATTAGTTTTTAGAGGTCAATATCAGATTCGAACTGATGATGCGGGATTTGCAGTCCCGTGCCTTACCAACTTGGCTAATCGACCGATGTATTTTTCATTTTTATTACTAACTTCGCCTACAAAAGAAAAAGGCTAAACTCTTTGTGGAGAATAGCCTTTTAATTATCAATTTAATTGTTAACTAATTGCCCTTCTCCAGCGATACGCATTAATATTCTGATAGCTATATTGTTTAATAGCTTGACAGAACATACACATATTTTGAAGATTGGTTAACATCGTTTAAGTATTAAATAGTTTACTTATTGTATATATCTAAGTTGATTTTCTTTTTATTAATTTTATACAGCAAATATAATCAAAAGTTTCAGACTAAAAAAATTTATTTTTAACTTTTAAGAACATTTTTTTATTGAATGTTTTCTGGTCCTTTACTTTTGTGTGATTCATCTAAGAGCTTATTGTAGTTATCAATGAATTCTGGCGTGTCGTGCTGCCTGTAATATTTTGCACGAAATCCAGGGGCATTTATATACCATTTGTAATCTTTAGTACTTCTTTCAATTATAGAAAACCCATGTTTTTTAATGGCTTCAATTAGATTATCAGGATTAATACTCCCACAGAAGCTACAAGTTTTTTCACCCTCCCTGATGCTCCAATGATCCATATTAGGTTCTCTCTCCCATGGTCCAAAATCTTGAAAACGTCTATTGCAGGATTGTCTATCGATAAGATCTACTTCAGCTTTATCAACAACCTTATATTCTTTCTCGACCTCATACTTGTGCTGACGATATGGTTTATCCGAGGATGAGAATAATTGTCGAAGAAGGTAATCTCCACTCTCATGCCAACCAACATGTTCTACTATATGGCCAGAGCCATTTACTCTTTTGAGATAGTTTATGATTTCCATTATAATGTTTTTATATTACTGTTTCTGGCTCGAATTTCTTCTTTAGCCTTAAATACATCTCATATTGTTTTCTTTCACTTTCCTTCTCCCTAAGATCATTTCTATATTTAGACAAAGTATCTATGCTAAAATCGATAATAGGTTCTTTTGGCATTTCAAACACAGTAATCGAATGCCAAGTTGAATTACTCGTTACCAACGAATCTATATGAGCTCTATCACAACTTTATTAAAGTTGTGAAAAGGTCCTTCTTAGTGTCCATTGAATTTTCCAATCTTACATATCCGGATAGAATGTAGGTAGGTAATTCATCCTTAATGTTTTCGTATTGCATATATTAAAATTTATGGTACTTCCAATTGGTTGGTTTAATCTTTAAAAGACATTGGTAAAACAATTCAATAGCAGACTCAACATCCTTCTTATGCACCATTTCTACAGTAGTGTGCATATATTTCAAGGGGCTAGCGATAATTGCAGTAACGGTATTGGCCAAGAAAAATCCCATGGTATCATTACCATACGAACCAACTTCTAATTGGTAAGGTATTTTCTCATTGTCTGCTATATCCCTTATAAAGTCAAGTAACAATCTATGGTTCTGGGAAGAATACTCCAGAGTTGGACCTTTACCGGCTTTAATATCTCCATTCTTTATTTTGCTAATTCCGGGAGTAGCAGTCGAATGACAAACGTCATGAACTAATGCAAGGTCGGCTTTTAAGAACTGCGCAATATTTTTTGCGCCATATAATCCTACTTCCTCCTGTACAGAGTTCACTATATAAAGGTCATAAGGTAACTTTACTTTATTTTCATGGAGTCTTTTGGCAACCTCTGCTATAATGTAACCTCCGATTTTATTATCCAAAGACTTACCAACATAATAATCACCAAGTTCCATAAAAGTCTCCTCGAAGGTAATTATATTACCAACTTCTATTCCCAATTTTGCAATGTCCTCTTTATTCTCCACACCAGCATCAACAAATAGATTTTCTGGCTTCAGTGCTACATCCTTGCCTGTGTCTCTAGTATGAATAGCAGGGAATCCAAAAACAGCAGGGACTTTACCATTCTTCCTTGTGTGGATTAAGACTTTTTTGGAAGGAGCAATCATAGAATCTGATCCACCATTACGAGCAACATACATAAGACCATCTGCATCTATATTAGTGATAATCCAACTAATCTCATCACAATGTGCTTCGATTACTACTCGATATGGTACTTTTTTAGGATCCGCTAATTTCGGATGCTTTATTATACCATAGACAGTTCCATAACTATCAGAATCCATTGTATCGACAAATGGCTTCAAGTAATCTGCCCAAACCTTTTGTCCTTCCCATTCCTGTGCAACTGGAGAATATGCATTAATGTATTTATGGAGGAATTCCTTACTTTTAGTATCATCTTTTACTTTTTTCTTTGACATATTTAAAATGTTTAGTTTTATCTTAATGGAAATTTTTTAGCATCATACCAAAATCTTCTACCTTGACTATCTACTTTAGATTCCTTCTTTCCATAGCATTTCATCCATTCATTAAATGATGTTGGGTCTGTACCATCCGGATTTTTCCAATCTTTGAGTTGTCCTCCTCCTAATATATAGGCTTCGGATACACATTTATTACATAATCTTAAAACATCAGTTATTTTTTCTAGTGATAAATTAGATGCTGGCTGAAACGGATTTATATTGGCTCTATCTAAAATTTCCGCTCGTAAATAATTACCTATACCATTAAACCATTTTTGATTCATTAGAACCTCACAGAGAGGCTTTTTAAAATCATTATTTGTTTTATAGTTATCAATAACAGTTTTAGTGAAATTTCCATAATCACTTAATGGGTCATGGCCCCGATCAGTATTAAAATTATTCCATGACCATTTTGCAAATCTCCTAACATCAGAAAGACCTAACCTATTACCAATCTCATCTTCCATATATAGATGGACATGCTTTATTTCTTTTTCTAATGAAGTATCTCCGGGTTTATAATAAATCCAATTACCACTCATACCCAAAGTAACTCTTAATCGATAAAGAGTTTTTTCTCCCGGGTCTAATGGATGAATTTCTATAAGTAATTCCTTCCCCCTGGTTTTTGATCGAATCTTGAATTTTGGATATGATATATTCAAGTTAGTACTAACTTTAGAAACATCAGATTTAGAAATTTTAGTAAAGATTTTATCAGTATGCTTATTGATAAAATCACTCATTAGTTTTACCTCTGCTAATTCTGGCATTATAATTTATTTCATGCTGTTAACTAATATTTCCTTATTTTCCAATAAAATTTTTACTACTGTTTTATTTGGAACAATATAGGAATTGACATGATAGATATCCACTTCATAACCTAATTCAGTGAAGATAGTTTTCAACCCTTCCCCAACACCGGTACTTCTAGATTGTCCTGCTTGACAATGAATATGAATAGTCGAATCCATTGGTATATGTTGTAGAAATAGGAATATCTCCTCTGCGTTTCTTTGATTGAACGCTTTGTTCTCTTCGCCAAAATCCTCTATAACATCATCAAATTTGCTTCGTAGAAAATTAGGAGCGTCTGGTACTTCTGGAGTATCAAATCCGGGTTTTGTTGATTTGATAGTTAATCCCATATACTTCATCTTAGGTACAGAAGGATCATCATAACCATCTTCGAAAATTTCAATGGTTCTAGTATATCCAATACTAATAAAATAATCATTATCCTGATATTCCTTATTTTTTACCATAAGGTCAAACTTTTTTTTAGGATAAGTAATTATTTTCATTTAGAAATACAATTTAATAGTGATACATCATATTCCGTATCGGTTTCTAGGTTCTCTGTTAATTTATCAATTTCTTTTTCTCTGCCCATATATTCAGATAATGTAACAATTGTGCCATCATGTTTTTTTCCAAAAAATATATCTCCCGATTTTATGTCGAAAAGAACCTTTTGATAATTTTTCTCTTCATTAAGATTATCCGCCGGAATCTTAAATAAGTTTTTTACACCAAACTTTTCCATTGTAACATTTTTATTTTTATGCGCGGAAGATAAGAGATTCGAACTCTTGAAGCCCGGTAAAGGGCTTACGTGCTTTCCAAGCACGCCTCGTCGGCCACTTGAGTAACCTTCCAATTAAAAAGAATAAATGAGCTTAGCCGCGATTCTGTTCTATTCTATCATTTATCTATGCTCCAACCCGATCTCAAAGAGCCACCGACGCTCTCAATCTATTTGGATTGCTACTTCTTTGGTTATAACGACTTTTAATGGTCTCCCAAATTAGGTGGGGTAGTCGCGAACTTCCTCTGATATTTCTACCAGCGATAGATTCTCTATTTATCCTCTTTTAAATTTTGCTTCTTTCAGAGCGCTTTCTAAAAACCTATTGCACTCTTCGATAATTGCTTCCCTTGTTTCTTGTGAATTATAATAAAAAAGATATTTTTCCATCACCTTTGCTATCATATCCTCTGCTACTTTCTTAAGGTTTTCGTCTCTTGGATTTTCCATAATAGAAGTTTCTTATTTATACTGAGTTCTTCTATTATGTTTCCATGATTTGTATTCTCTCCACTTGTAATTTTCTATATCTCCATGATGAAAATTCCATCCATAGTCATCCCACGGATCATTCTTCCATCTGAAGCTGGCAATACTGTATATTGTTTCTTTTCCATAGCAAATTATTAAACGTCATTGGTTGATCTTGATGGGGGCAGTAAATCTGATTCTGAATATCCTTTGAAATTACTATTTTTTTGTACTGGCACCGGCATATATAAGTCCTCTCTTATAAATTCTGAAAGACCCTCCCCCATACTACTCTTAACCCTATCAAATTTCATTGGACCTTTCTCAATTCCAAGCTTAGTATTTTCCAAGAAGAGAATGAGATCTTCTACTTCCTTCTTACTTTTCAGTCTAATGTCCGTTAGATCAATATAGCTTATTTTTTCTCCTATCGGAGAATTTAAGGTATTTTCGTCCATCAGACCAGTTTCAATTACCTTTGTACGATTTTTCCATGGCTTTAATCCTTCCCCCTTACCTTCTTGGACTTCTTTCAATTGCTCATCATAATGAACATTTTCAACAAACATTGTAATTCTCATAAATATTTTTTTAGTAGTGCTCCCTGGAGGATTTGAACCCCACATCTCCGAGTCCGTAGCCCGACGATCTATCCAGTTGATCTAAAGGAGCGTGAGAGAAAATAGAAATTAACTTCTTTCCTTCTGGTCGACTCAGTGAAAGAATCAAAATTACCTCTAGGCCGCTGAGAGGCCATTCGAGTTATTTGGAATAGTACTGAAAATTTCTATTTCTCCTTGGTACCAGAAATGGGCATCGAACCCACACCCTCTTGCGAGGACCGGTGTTTGAGACCGGCGCGTCTACCAATTCCGCCATTCTGGCTTTATTTTCTAAATTCATTCACTCTCTCTTTTCTAGCATAGTATTGTTCAATTGCTAATTCCTCACTAATTCCAATAGGAACTTGTATAATTGTTCTTTTATCTATCCTAACCCATTTAAGAAGGGATTCATCAATTACTCTATTTGGTAATTTTTTTTGCTCTGGCTTAGAAATTCTTTTTTGTACTTTTGTTTTGGATTCTTTGTAGGATACCCTAGGAATAGGGTATCCCATATCACGAAGAATTCCAACATTTTTTTTAAAGACCTCAGTAGTAAGCCCATAGAGCCTTGCAACATCTGGTCCTGTTTTTGTTTCGAGAAATTTAATAATTTGTGGTATGTCTGATTCTTTAAAGGAATCAGGCAACTTCTTTTCTTTAGCAAGTCTAGGCATAGAAGTGATTATTTACCAAAAGATTTCTCATCATCGATAGAAACTCTTAATTTATTAATTACCATTTCCACCGTGTTTATTGCAACCGATAGTGGATTAGTTGGATAATTAGTATAGAGCTCGTTCATCCCTGCTAATATTTTTTCCTGATCCTTCAGAAGTTTTTCTAAATGTGCTAAAATCACAGCACTCTTATTTTTTACTTCTTCCTTTTTTGGTGTAGCAGATTTAGATGCCTCTGCTTTCGTCTTCGCGTCTTTGGCTGCCGCAGTTGTAAAACTGTTTTCACCGAATGAAATGTTGCTCATATAAAAATATTTGGTTTTAATTCATTTTTTCATTAACTACATCGCTATCATTTGCTTCATCACCCCAAGCAGTAATAATAAGACCACCGATTAAGTATTGAGTATATGATCCATTTTCAGAATAAGCAAACTTTACTGGCTGTATTACTACAGGATCCAAGGGAACAGGTCTTACGTCCTGTATTCTCCCATCTACTAATTCCGAACGATCCATATTAAAATCTTTCTGAGGAGCTACAATAATCCAAGGGGCTATTGTAGCTCCCTCCTCATACGAGTTAGTAACATACCTATTAAATCTACCGCCCTTAGATTTTTCTCTAGCCTTATCACTTTCTGCTATTTTAAAATCCAACATGTGCTGGAGATTTTTATTAGGTACTTCTCCTATGAATTTTGTGATGGGGCCTTCAACAAGATTGTATTTTTTAGCAATTCTGCTAATACCTTCCATTGTAATAAACTTGTAATTTGGATATTTTTGTTGGAAATATCCGATGCAGGCAATTAAGTTCTTTTTTGTCTCATTCCTACTATTAATAATTTCCCTATCCCTCATCAGCTTATTGTATTCCAGCACATGAGGATGATTAATAAATCCTAAATTCATCATCGCTTTACATTTCTCTTCTAATACAGAATTTTGAATTTTTATTACCTCCTGTAGATTTGCTTCTTCCAACAATCGATCGACCTCCGTATAGAAGGACTTATGTATTTCTTTTACTGAAGGGATTGAAATATGGACCCGTGTTTCTGTAAGATCCCTTTTTTCCAAATTTTCCAATATCTCTCTCCTTTCAGTAGGAGTTATTGGATTTACTGGAACATTCTCATTGTAACCATAAATAGGTTCCTTTGGAATTTTGTGTTTATCTGGGTAAAATGGCCCAAAAGCATCTTCTAAGAATTTTTTCATGTCCTTCATAGATTTAAAAATTAACAATCGCAATTAATAATTTCATTGTAGTATGAGATGGATTCGAGGCACCGTCTTTCTAGGAAAGATACCAACTGCTCTATCATACCGTTTTTAAACAAACTGGCCAAGCAAGATAGAAACTTGCTCGGCCAGTTTCTCAATTGTTTTGGATTAACGTCCGCCGTTTGTACCGCCGAGGTTAATGTTACCTATAGAACCGGCCTTAGCGCGTTCGATAGATGCCTGGCGCTCCTGGTTGATCTGGTCAAGGAGATTTTCATTCTGCTGCTCAAGGAATTTCACCTTTTCTTCCATCACACTGATAGATGCGTTGTTCTTAGCTTCTGTAGCGGCATGTTGTGCTTCCAGCAGTTTCTTCTCATTGTTGAACCTGGCAGTTTCTTCGTTACGAACCTTAGCGATTTCCGCAGAAACTGTTTTTGCCAGTAGTGCTTCCGCGCCGGCTATTTTTTCGCTCATCTCCTGGTATTCCTGTAAAGATATAGAGCGTTGCTTGTTACTGGCCAGATATTCCTGAACAGTTTTTTCTGCGCTGCCCTTCATCTTAAGCTCCAGGTCTAATTGGAGTTGGCGCTCTTTTTCGGCAAATTGTATATCCAGCTCTTCAATCTGCGCTTCCTGATTTGAGATAGTCAGGGTCAGATCTTCTGATTGTGATACCAATGTACCGAGGCCTTCTGTTGCTTTCATCGCTTCTGCTACTGCCTTATTCAGGTCGATAGCTGCTTTTCCCATTACGATTTCAGCGCTTACGCTTTTCTTTGCTACCGGTGCTTTTGCACCTGGTGCTGCTTTTGTTCCTGTGCTCATTGTGTTAAATGGTTGTTTTTAAAACCGAATTAGTGTAGGGATTCGAACCCCATATAACCTATCATATCACTAATTATACTTTTTTCCTCTTTTCCCCCATTCAAACACCAGTAGTCAAGAGAGGACTCGAACCTCTAAAAGCCCCCGCCAATGGGAGTGCGTCTACCAATTCCGCCACAAGACTATTAATAAGTGACCCTGGAGGGACTCGAACCCCCACACCTCGCGATATTAGATCCTAAGTCTAACGCGTCTACCAATTCCGCCACAAGGCCATAAGGAATATAAATAAAAGGTTGCCTAGTAGTGAGGAATATAGCCTATGACTAATATAAAGTCGAATGCAAAGACCCTCTGCTACGCAAAGGCAAAGATAAAATCTATGGCTGGATGTACTCCAATTGTTCCTACCCATCATAGCTGTGAGCTCCGGGTTTAGGATAACCTGTAGTACTCAGGACGTGCCTAGTCCATCCTAGATTTTGTAAAAAGGTTGTAGGAGAGGCGAGTTTTGTGAGATTAGTCCCCTTACGGTAGACTATTCGGTTGGTTTAAAAAGCCAGTCTTATTTTTAGAAATAGTTTTTATTTTTCGCCTCACTACTAGACATAAAAGCTCGGAACTTCAATTTGTATCTCTGCCCCAAGCTACCCTTTTACTTATCTTCCAATTTTGTTAAAAATTCATCAATTAAGGGTTGGAAGGTAGGATGGATATCGATACGAAGGGCTGCAATCTCTTTCACCTTGTTCTGTCTTGCCACCTCGAAATCTTGTTCCTCCTTAAGCACATCGTCATGATATGCCTTTAGTGCAGTATTGTAGTCCCCCATTAATACTGCATTTTCCTTTGATACTACTGACTGTGCGTCTGCATTTACCTTACTGATCCTGGCATTTTCTTCCGTTACGGAATTTTTCACCTGAGCCTTAAAGTAATTAACAACCTGCTCGTATTTACGATGAGCAGCAGCCAATTCCTCGTGTAAGGTTAAAAGATCCCCGGCTTCGTGATGGATTTTAACGTCCATTGGATATGCTTTCGCCTTATCCCCCGGAGTAGTCATCCACTCCAATGTTTTTATTGTTGGTAGTTCCTTACGCAGGCGGTCAAGCATGGAATCCTTATGGATAAATTTACCGATGTGAGAAGCCTGAGCTTCTGCATCAATATACTTTGCCATATCATCGTTGCTGAGCTGTGCCCAGCCCCAATCCTCCTTAACAAGAGGAAGTATCTCTGCCTTTTTCAGTTCAGGATATTCTGGCGCCTCAAGTTTTGTTTGGAAACGTTCCCTTTGCTTTTCTTTTAGAAGCTTGTCCTTTTCATTGATGTTCTCCATCAAGAAACCTTGTGTAGCATGGAGACGTCCTTTTTCCATAACAAGATCAATAACATTCTTCGGCATAGGCCTTGGCTGTTGAGCCACCAATGTTTTACCTTCATATACAATCTCTTTCGAGCAGTTGTTAATGAAAGCCAATTGGTTTTCAATCTCTAACGCCCTCTGGTTACAGAGATTGCTGATTGAAGATGCCTGGGACATGCTAAGTCCTTTCTTTGATAAGTTTTTCATCAGTAGTTATGAATTATAATTTTTTAATTTGTGAATACAAAAGTAATGCAAAGTTTTTGAATAAAAAAATTATTTTTTACAAAAAGTAAACATTTTATTTTTTAATAAATGGAGTGTAATTAAATTAAAATTCTAAGATTTCCCAGCCCTCCTCATTATTAGAACATAAAAACCATACACCATCGAAATATAAATACCCATATTCCTCCAGATCCGATTTACTATATTCCAGTACTGTTTTATTAACTCTTGCCTCATTGTATTCTTCTCCCCTGTCCCTATGATATGCAACAGTAATATCTTTCTTGGGACGATCAAAAGAATGTTCCTCTCCTGGATCCGGTTCTACTCTAGCATGAAGAGAAGAAATATCGCCTAAGCTAATTAGTTTCTTGACTTTCTCAGGATCAAGATAATTAAGGGCCAGCTCTTTACCAACACCATCGGGATATCCATCCCAATGACAATAAATTGATTTAACTGAACCATCCAACTGTTTCATTCCTATTCTAGAACGAGTTCCCATAAAATATATTTTTTAAATTGAGTAATTACTACCAAACTTCGATCAGTTCATCCTTGCTTTTCATTTGTATCTATTTTAAAAGTTTTAGGCGTAATTTAGCCTTGTCATACTTGATCTTAGTTTTTTCATACTCTTCAGAAGAAACATTGGATTTATAATTGTTAGAATCTAATCTCTTTTTTAAGAAAGCAGCATAATCCTCCGTCTCTTTAACTATATTCTTAGGTTTTTTACTTTTCATTATGTGCAAATACAACGAAAAGTTCGCAAAAGAAATGTTAAAGATTTAAAGAGTTATATCAAATTGGTGCTTTAAATTTGCGTACATTAGGCTCTTGGGATACAAACTTTCTTTTTGTGTTGTCCCTAGGTAGAAATCTTCATAAGCCATTCTCATTTTCTGAGCTGCTATCTCGTATACTACTGCACCACAACCCGTACCCAGTCCTGGAATTAAACAGGTTACCTCATTTTCTATTTTTTTTACTGCTAAGAATATAGCCTTGGATGCTAAATAAACATTTGGAGTACCTCTCAAAAACATTGGTACCCTCATAGTTGGAGCAGAGAGCATATTAGGAAATTGAGCAAAATTTGTTGGAACTAAACATGATTGTCCAACGAGAAGTTCTCCATCAAAATCTTTCTCTATTTTCTTTTGTAGAGTCTCTTGAACATGCCATCCCATCATCTGGGAGTATTTTAGATCTATTCCACCATCCATTATACCAAATGAATTAGCAGGACTAACTATGATGTCCGCTTTCTTATCAAAAACATCACCACAATAAAACTCAAAATTAGTATACTTCCCAAATTCTCTTTGCCATGCTTCTACTAATGCCTGATGGCGGTCAGCTAATATAAACTTATGTATCATTTAACTTGTTGATTATTTCTAATTACGTTAATATCCAAATAAAAATCTGCCCAAATGCTCATAGTATAAACTACACGACCATTGGGCTTTTCATAGCACGGAACTAAATGGCTATCTTTAAACGGTGCATCGTTAGTGAAGCACCCAGATAGTGCTAAAATCATATCCTCGACAGGAGTTGCATCCTCTGTCCAAGGCATAGCCATAATATCCATATCATTAGTTAAACTTCCATGCAATCCTAAAGCCCATCCACAATTGAGTGCTGCTTTTCTTAGGTCCTCAAAAATACATGCATAAAATACAGGTTTACCATTAGTTACGACATGTTCTCTACTCTTTGCCATAAATTATTTTATTTCAAATCTTGTAGGGGCAAAGCAGGAAATTGTTTCCCTCAATTTTTTTCTTGTAGTTTCATCCAATGACTTATTCTTATTCTGGTTATAGAATTCCATAAAAGAACTAACAACCTTATTGAACTTAAAACTTCTAGTGAAGTTATCAATCATTTTTTCGAATTCGGTAATATCAATAGACTCTGTGCCTTCCTTTGTTGTCCACAAATCCCAACGATTCAGGAATTTCTTGATTCCGATTATATGTTGGTCACTCCAATTGCCACCATCAAAATAATGGCCCAAGAACATCAAATAGAATCTGATTTCGTCTGGATTGTAATTATCAGGATTAACTACGTTGCCTTTTGTCTTGGACATTTTCTCTCCATCTTTCAAAATCATACCCTGGTGGATCAATTTCTTAAATGGCTCTTCATGTTCAACTATTCCCAAATCATACAAGAACATATTAATGAATCGAGCATAGATCAAGTGCATGCAAGCATGCTCATTACCACCTACATACAAGTCTACCTGTTTGTATTTCTCTTTAGGCAAAAAGTTAACTGGATCATCAGTCAAATATCTCAAGTAATAAAATGAGCTATCAACGAAAGTATCCAATGTATCAGTCTCTGCATCCAAAGGAATTGGAGTACCCCATTTCCGCTGGCGGGACACACACCAGTCGTTCAATTTTTCTAACCAGTGCAATTGTTGCTTCTTAGTCTTTTCTGGATAATCCAATGTTTCCAAATTCTTAATCAAACGATCTTTATAATCAGTTATCTTAAAAAACCATTGGTTCAATTCCTTTACTTCAACCTTTGTACCACAACGTTCGCATTTTTCTTCCTTCACCTGCTCATTGGCCAATACAGTTTCACACGAGCTACAATAATTAACAGGAGCTACTTTTTTATATGCCAATTTCTTTTCCAGCAACTTAATGAAGATCCACTGAGACCATTTATAAAAAGACTTATCAGAAGTAACCAATTTTTCCTCAAAATGAGTATTCATTGTTTGCATCTGAACCCTAAACTTATCAATGTTCTCATATGTTACCTCACGGGGATCACGCCCATGCTTACGGGCGTAATTTTCTGCAGGTAGTCCGAATGCGTCGTATCCAAAAGGTTGAAAAACTTTCTCTCCTTTGTGTCTCAACCATCTACAATAACTATCCATAATAGAATAGTTGTAGCAATGGCCAACATGCAACCCATCTCCAGAAGGATAGGGAAACATTACCAGGACATACTTTTCATCAGGTTCCATTTATTTACATTTAATAGTTTTCCAAAGAATTTTTATAATTTGTTTAATAGTTAATTTTTCTACAAAATTGGTTTCTATTTTTTCTTTATCTTGTTTTGCTAATTCTTCTTTTTTTAACCTATCTTCCTTATTCTTCTGATATTTCTCATCCCTCTTTTTTTGATCAAACTCTCTGTGTGTAAGAAATATTTTTTTAATTTCTTCAGATCCAATAAATATATGGGGCTCATCCATATAAAGATAGCTTTTACTTCTTCGGATCTCATAAATATTTGTTTGGGCATTATAATCCATAACAAAAAATAATTCTGAATCCTCTATCCTTATTAAGTTATAACCTACAAATTCCATTATTTTCATTAAAGTACCCGAGACAAGACTCGAACTTGCACGGCCATTTCTGGCCAGGGGATTTTCATACTACTACAACTTTCGTTGCCATTTCTGTTTGTAGTCTGGACTATGCCTTCATCTTGTCGTTAAACGATTTAGATGTTCCGTGTCTAGTCTCTACACCTTCCTTAATCTCTTAAGGCTTGGCTCGGCGTTGCCATTTTAAAGGTTTCACCGAATTTACGGAATTCTACATTAAGAATTTCTTCTTAAGCACTCAAACTATAAGTCCCCCGTGTCTACCATTCCACCACCCGGGCGGGTGATTATGTAACCCTGAAGGGAATCGAACCCTCAAAAAACCAGATCCTAAGTCTGGCGCGTCTAGCCAATTCCGCCACAGGGCTATTTTAACTTCTAACAATTTGGAAATATCTTGCTCTTAAATATTTATAGTAATCCGAATTATCAATTCCATAATTTCCACTTGACCATCCATCATTAAATTCTATTACTACATTATTACCATTTTCTAAAATTCCTATGTCTATTGTATAGGCATCCGGAAAGGTATCAAAGTTTTCTTTTAGTATAGATTCTACATATTCCTTATTTGGTAATATCCATTGGTCTCCGCTATAATTCCGGATATCTAGTATCTTATTAAGATGTATGTAACACCTCCATTCTGACTGAATTTTGCTCTCGAATGGAGCAGTCATGATAATCTCTGTTTCGTCCGGCAAGTCCTTTAAACTTGAAATAGTCATAGTATCAAAGACCATACCAGTAAATAGTTTATTCTCTGCTGGTTTACCAAAAAACTTCTGACCGGATTCTATTTCAGATCTAAAATTCTTCAATGGAGTGATCCTTTCTGGCCTATTAGAATTTTTAGGAACCATCGGATTTTTACCAATTCGTTTCCATACTTCAGTCATGAATTCTACAGATCCACAAAATAGATGCTGTTTGATTAACGCATCAAATTTACCAGTTTGTATTTCCTCTAAGGAGGTTAATCTAATATCCTGTGCATTATCCCATGCTCCATACATTGCACATGCAGCATCAAAATGATGCGGATATGTTCTGGCAGAATCGGATTGGATATAGACCATGTTTACATTTTTATTATGTGGTTACAACTATTTGTTCCTGCTTCTAATGGATTTTTAAGACCCTTAATTTTTATTAAGGTAACATATCCTTCTTTTTGTACTATTTCTTCTATTATACAATGTCTTAAATGTCTGCCAATAACAGCAATTACTTTATCCCCGTTTTTTATTTCATTACCTAAAAAATCAACAAACATATTTAGTTTTTAGTAGCCTCGACGAGGATCGAACTCATATCTACGGTTTAGGAAACCGCTGCACTATCCATTGTGCTACAAGGCCAATTTTTCTTTCTTATTGTAAATGTAATAAATCGTTTCTGTATTCAAACGTTAAATTTTTGTCGGAGTGGAGGGAATAGATTCCATCTCCTTGTTGTCTGGGCCGCGGGGTTCGAACCCACCTGTACCAGCTACCCTTTCGACTGTGTATAAGACAGAGGGGATACACCCAGTAATTATTCTAAATTTAGTCTCTCGTGTTCTTCTCTATGGCATCTGCAACATAATAAATCACATTTATCCAATTCATCTTTAACTTTTCCTTCAAGCTTAAGGTTCCTTGCTTTAGAAATATCAAAATCCTTCATAGAAGGATCCCTATGATGAAATTCCATTGCACTAACTGATTTATTATATCCACATTTAATACAATTAAATCCTTTATATTCTAAACACTTTATTTTAAATTCTTTAATACGGTTAGAAATATATTTACTCAAACATTTTCTACAATATGTCTTTTTGTTTTTATAGTAATTTTTTTCATCTAAATTAATATCACAGGATCTACAATTTTTCTTTTCTACTCCTCTTTCTTGATATGGATTTATATGATTTGTTTTTAATCCAGAATTTTTTAAAATAGTTCTAATTTGTGAATTCGTTTTTCCTAAAGTTTTAGCAATTTGTCTGATTGATAAACCAGAATCGACTAGTCTTTTTATTTCCATAACACAAGAGTTTTTATTTATATATCTCTTGTGCTATAATGTTTCAGGTTTTTTATATTTTCTAAATGTTAAACTTATTCTACCGCCACAAGGTCTATCATGTTTTGGTATTTTGTGTAAATATTCTTTTTGAAATCCAGGAGGCATAATAAATAAAGATCCATCTTTTAATAAATACTTATCTTCATCTGGAATATTTCCGGTTACACCATTCTCCTTTACCCAAATATATCTTTCAGCTCCAAATGATACAACAGCTATTGGGTGATTCTCATCCATCTCAGGGGAATCATCTGCATGCCAACCTAAGTGTTCCTTATCACTCTTATAGTAATTCAGAAAACAAATATCATAAGATGAGCCATGTAATAGATTAATAATACTCATGATACCCTGAACTTCATCTATCATATCTATAGAAGTATAGCTCCTTGTAAATCCTTTACCGTAACTATATTCAAGGGATTCAAAAGCCATAAAACATTCGTCCCTAGGAGCATCTCTATTTAACCAAGGGACTTCATTCCTTAGTTTTTCAAACATTTCTGGATTATTGAAATAATCATAGTATTCAGGTTTCATGATTAATTTTTTTTGAGCCCCAAACGAGATTCGAACTCGTGACCTCTTCCATACCAAGGAAGTATTCTTCCAACTGAACTATCGGGACATTAGGGCATCGAAGCCCAAATTCGTGAACAGCATCACGCGCTTTCAACTAGTGACCCGGATTGGATTCGAACCAATGACCTACAGCTTAGAAGGCTGCCGCTCTATCCAACTGAGCTACCGGGCCTTTTAATTTTGTTAATGTAAAAGTAAAATATATTTTCTGATTAATTTCGATAGTTCAAAAAAAATATTTTTGTCGGAGTAGCCAGATTCGAACTGGCACCTACCCGGCTCCAGACCGGGGCTTCTGCTCTTATTGAAATACACTCCGTACTTATTGTCGGGAAAACCGGATTTGAACCGATGACCCCTTGGCTCCTGACCAAGTGCTCTGCGCTGACTGAGCTATTTCCCGTTTTATTAGTAATTGGATTCCATACCAACAGTTATACCAATAGCAGGTACCGTGTGATTTCTAGGAACGTCTTCCCGGGGTTACACTATACTAATTGAGGAAGAGGAGGGACTCGAACCCACGCGCCGGAATTACCCGACGAACGGTTTAGCAAACCGCTGCAGTACCAACTATGCTTACTCTTCCAATAAATTATTATACCAATCTTTGAATTGTTTTATTTCATTCTTAATATATTCTTTACTTTTTTCGTTTCTAAGATTTTTCCACTTAATTCTGTATACTTCATAACCTGCCATCCTTAGCATTTTATCTCTTGCTATATCAGATTGTTTCCTTTCTATTTCTTCGTGCTGCTTACCATCAATCTCTAAATCAATTCTAGCATTACCTTTTATTATAAAAAAATCCAATGCGTAATAAGATCCCTTATTAGATCCCAGTTCTTTTTGGGTAACTGTAAAATTAAATTTATATGGAATACTTAAATTATTTAATACTTCCATAAAAAATCTTTCCGGATAGCTAATATTATTCCTACTTACCCAGCCTTTGTGATCTCCATCTTGAACTTTACTATTCATTGAAGTAGCCAATAATTTTTTTCTACATCCAGCCGAACAGGTTTTGACAATTTTTCTTTTTGTCATAGCTTCAAATTTGAGTTGACAAACAATACAATCAAAGGTTTTTAATTTCTCTCGTCCTTTTTTAATTCTATCAATCTTTATTCTTTTTGGAAAGAGAATATTTGAGCATCTAACAGAGCATGTTTTAGATTCTCTGGAATTTTTAAATGGATCAAATATTTCATTACAAATAGGGCAACTTTTCATAATTAAAGTAGTCTAGTAACCAGAATTCGAATCTGGATTTCTGCATCCCAAATGCAGAGTAATACCTGGTTATACCATTACTAGATATTTGTTTTAGTGTGACTAAAGGGGCTCGAACCCTTGACCTCCGGTTCCACAAACCAGCGCTCTAACCAACTGAGCTATAGTCACCATGTTAATTTTTATCCTTTAATTGTTCTTTATAATATTCTATTGTTCTATTTTTTCTTCCTTTGCCTCTATTCTTAGATTTGTAAGTGGGTAATTGAGCATCACAATTAGGACAAACCAATCTTAAATTTTTTAATTTATTATTCTCATGATATCCATCAATATGATCTAAGATCAATGGTATTTTTTGTCCTTGCCAATCTTCGGATTTACAAATTTCACATTGATGTCCTCTTAATCTCAATACAACTTTTTTAATTGTTTCCCTGTTCGTATCTTTTAATTCACCTTTCTTAACCTTATTTAGATTTTCTTTAAATCTAAATTCATCTTGACATCTCCTGGAGCAGAAAAGATTTTTAGTCAGGTAGACTTTTTTACAATTATTGCATTTATTTTTTATCTCTCCCGGCATAATCATTTATATCAAAACCATGATATAAATTTCTATATGGAATGAAATTTATTTTAGAGCCGAATGAGGGATTCGAACCCCCGATGTTTATCTACCAACTTACAAGGTTGGTGCCGTCGACCACTTGGCTAACTCGGCAATTTTAAAAAGAGGAGAATAAAGGAGTCGAACCCTTAGCAGCTCATCACCGCTAGCGACGGATTTCAAGTCCGTTTGTCACCTCTGACGATACTCTCCATGTTGATATAGTTTTATATAATTTTTACCATATTTTTTAATTACATAATCTAAAATAGGCTTCATCTCATTTTCATATAAAACGTTTAATGGTTTAGTAAATTGTAATATTTTTTGTTTGTTTTCCTCATCCAAATTAGAAAAATTTCTTCTACCTTTTATTTCTTGATAAATTTCATTTACTAAAAAATCGGGAGTATAATTTCTTTCCTTTCCATTAATGGTATATTTGAATTTTTCCCAATTCCTAGAAAATTGAATATTGTTATCTAAAGAATAAATCACCCAAGCAAGTTCCCAACTGCTATCACACCATATTCCTTTATACCAACCAGATTTACCTCTTCCTGATCCTTTTCTATATCCTCCAGAATTAGGATTTTTTTTCATAGTTCTGGAAATTTTTTCTTTACGCTCTCTTTCTTTATTGGGATCATTTGATATTCCCTTAGCATTAATTCCCGCTTTTATTGCTCCATTTCTTATTCTTTCAGAAGTTTCCTTCCCATATTTAATTTCTATCCCATCTAGTTTTAGTCCTTTGTTCCAAGGGATTTTTCCCTTATTTTTGGAAGTGATCTCCCGATTTGGATTTTCTTTACAAAAACGTAAATGACCAGAATACCCTAAATCTTTAAATTCATTGTTACAATATAAGCATTTTTTCATAATCTATATATCTTAATAACGAATCAAGACTGGAACGATACCAATTACGCTTTACCCTTCCATATGTCAGGAGGAGAGGATTCGAACCTCTGTGCATCTTTAGCAGTTAATTAAACTACCAAGAAGCCACTGGTGCGACCAGTGCTATTAAGCCACTCTAGCACCTCCTGTTATACTCTGCTAAGAATAGCAAAGTTTTAATTTCCATTATGTCAAAGACCTTATATAAAATAAAAAAGCTTCCAGTTTTTCTGGAAGCTCGTAATATTTAAAGTTTTCTTTATAGTCAACTTGTAACATTATCATTCCAGACGCAAACAGTTGTATGTCTTAAGCTCCTTGGGAGGCTTAGCGACGTACTCGGTATATGCGATATGGAAAGACTTTGTGCCATTGTTATGATGTATATATCGTTGTTAATTTTTCTTTTTATTAATTTATACAGCAAATGTAATAAATAATTTCAGACTAAAAAAATTTATTTTTGACTTTTTTGAACATTTTTAATTATTATATAAATTGACTAATATCTACTTTACCTACATAATCATAGACTATTTCCCATGTCTATTATTCCATAATTAATTTTCATTTCGTTCTTCTAATTCCTCGAAAGTCTCAGGAAGACCTAAATCATCAAACCATTTATTGCCATCTTCTTTTCTACTTACTAGTATCATTTCATAATCAGTATCTCCTATAAGTCCAAATTCTTCATCCGTTGCTAGCTCCATTCTTAATGAATTCCAATCAGTATCTTTTGGTTCACTTGGATAACCACAGGCATGTATAATACTCATACCCCCATCTTCGAGTTCTTTATAACAAAGTATTAGATAATCTAGTCTCATTATGCCTTCTCCATTATGTTTAGATCCATTAAAAATTGCATAAAGATAGGAGATACCATCTTTATACCCCTGGGGTAGGATAAGCGTTTTCTGCTTTCCTTAATTGTTTCTTTAACTCAGCCACATTAATTCTATGTAGTACTATTGCTGGTGTTTCTTTAATTGCTTTCATAAGTTTTTCTTATTATACATCACACCAAAAAAGAAGTTTCAAATAAAAACAAAAAACCGGAAGCTGTTCGAGTCCCCGGTTTTCCGTATCAATTAACTATTAACGCGGAGTTGTATGGATTTAAAGAAATCCCCCTTTTCCTCCTTATATCGGGCATACGCTTCAATTGCTTTTTTACGAGCTTCGACGTAAGCTTTGCGATATTCCTGAATTTTTAATTCCTTCTGAGAATATTCAACTTTTACCGTAGGAGTACCAGAAAATCTGGCATACATCCGGAGGAACATACTCACTCTCTTAATAGTGGGATACTCAATAACCCAATTAAGGAGTTTTTTAAATTCCTTTGTCTTTTTCTTGGAAGGAAACGTCAATGTAGCTGAAAGCTCCATCTTTTCGGAAAGGACTAAGCCTCTTCCATTTACCATTTCTACTATGGTCTTTTCTGCAGATCTCATGGACTCTGCGTTTATCTCTACTTGAGATTTGATTGTTGGTGTCATAATTTGATTATTTTATTAGTTTAAAATTTTGGAACTTATCGTTTAAATAGTTCCCAAATTATGGACCTCTGCTGCGTACCTACTTCATAGTCTACTTGTTTTTATTGGTTGAATTATTACTTATTTATCTTTGTTTTCTTTTTGTCTAAAAAACTTTTGTCACTTTAGAATAATTTTGTGCCTAATGGGATATTTCCAAATTCTCCCCCATTACCGAATAGGATCGGATGTACAGCAGATTTAAAAGGAACTATCATTCCCTGAGATTCTATACCCATCATCTTACGGGGAGCAAAATTAACTACAAAGAATGAGCCCCTTCCGACAAGAGATTGCATATCAGCAACATCTTGTTTTATAGCGGCAAGGATTGTTTTTGTTCCGTATTCGTCACCGAAATTGACTGTTAAGTTCAATAAGCGGGGCGATTTAGGAACTTCGGAAACAGTGTTTATTACTCCGTATACTATTTCCAATTTTTCCGCGTGTTCAAAGGAATCAAATCCTACTTCTGGTTTCATTATGATCTATTTTCAACCAGAAACCCCATGTTAGATCACTCTAACATGGGTTGTTTCCGATAGTTGTTAATTAATAGGTATTTTTTCTTTGCCTGTCTTTCACCGATTCCATTACCCTATCACTAATACTTTGAAGGGTTCCTTCAATCGAGATCCGGATGTAATTAAACGCCCGTCTTGCTGGGTTATTAATTAATGTCCAAAATGCTGAAAATGGCCAGTAAATTCCCCAGTGTGTTATTCTGGATTTATGATTCCCTGGTGAAAATTCACTTGCCCAATATTTTTCATCTCTATCAATAATTCTTTGGCGGGCATCTAATAAAAATAACCACCATTTTATAATAATCCAGGCAGTTCCGAATATAAGATACCCCAATATAAAGAGTATATCTACACCTGGATTATGAGCAATATAGCTAAAAAATCCAATTATCGACGATTGATTTCCAAGAAAGTAAAGTAGCAAGCCAGTAACGAGTAACGTCATATTAGCTCCTAATCCTGAGGCCTCCTCCTTCTCGATGAAAGTAGTTATACAAATCATAGCTAACCCAACGAGTGTCCAGAACCAGGCACCTCCGAAAATTAATAAACTTTGCATTGTTTGTTGTTATTTAGTGAGTGACCGGGAAAGGATTCGAACCCCTGTAAGTTCTAACGCGAGAACTTCACCTAACCACTCAGCGCACCCGGTCGGGTACTAAAAACTAAACGACGCTACTCAAAGAACTATTATTGAACTCTTTTATTCCTGTAACTTCATAAATTATAAGGTCCTGTAAAAATTTTGGCATATCAAAATTCTGTTCCAACGAGATTAATTCCACCTCTAATATTACCAAATGTATACCATTGAAAACATCAACCTCAAATTTTAATTCTCCTATTTTATAGACATGTCGAAATTTTGAAATTGATGATTTTATAGATCCACAACTATCAAATTCCTCCTTGGTAATCTCATACTCCTCCTCTTCATTTGCTCCTTTACCTACTGGTGTTTTTTTAGTTTTATAGTAAATAGGATCATGATAAGTATCAATACCGTTTCTTATACTAAAACCGGAGATTTCTGATTGCTCTCTATAACGCCAACCGTTAACGGCATATTTTTGAAAAATATGATAGGTAATATCCGGTATTTGAATAAGCTTGGTATCTTTCCTCAAAATCCATTTTCTTTCAGTTTCTATTGGAAATCCACCTAATTCGATCATTTCTTTTTATTTACAAAGCAAATATACAACTTATTTATTGAATAAAAAAATCTATTGTGTTAATTTAAAGTTAAAATCATTTAATGTAGATTCTTCGTATTTCTGCAATAACCTCCTGGACTCCTACAGAAGCCGATTTTTTGATGTGTTCAAATAATCCTGCACGTAACCGAAATTTTGGTACGTGAAAATCCTTCTCTCCTGGGTCTACATAATAGACTAGTGCAAGTTCTGGTGTTAACCAGGGTATACCATTTGCCGGAGATACCTGCATAGAAGTTCCGACTATAATACAAACCTCTGCTTCTTCTGCAGCCACTTGTGTATTATGAAGGTTCATAAAATTCAATTCCTCTCCAAACCAAACAATATTAGGCCTCATTTGATGCCCATCTGGACATTTATCACCAATCTTTAGATCGTTAATATAAGGCTCCTTGAATTTTTCATTCACAGAACTTCTCAAGGTTGAGAGATCTCCATGAAGATGTATAATTTTCGTAGAGCCTGCTTTTTCGTGAAGGTCGTCTACGTTTTGCGTAACTACTGTTACGTCAAAATCTTTTTCCAATTCTGCTATCGCTATGTGGGCAGCATTTGGAACTACCCCTTTCATTTCATTTTTCCTCATGTTATAAAATTCTATAACTTTTTGAGGGTCTGCGTGCCAAGCATCTATTGTGGCTACTTCCTCTACTTTAAAATTATTCCATAATCCGTCATGATCACGGAAAGTTTTTACTCCACTTTCTGCAGATATCCCTGCACCTGTAAAAAATAATACTTTTTTCTTTTCCATATTAGGATCTTTCATAATTTATAAATGTAAATGGATATTCATTTTTCTCATCAGCTTCATGTCTTTGAGAACCAGTAACATGGAATTCTTCCATATCTATTTTGGGAAAAAATGTATCTGCATCCTCAATCTTGCAATGGACTCTTGTTAAGTAGATCCGATCAGCATGTTTCATTGCCTGCTGATAAATTTCTCCTCCGCCAATAACAAATCCTTCTTCACCTGGCTCTTCATTCATTCTATAAATTGCCTTAGTAAGATTGTTATAAACAAGTACTCCCTTCGGAGCAACAAAATCAGGGTCTCTTGTAACAACAATATTAAGTCGTCCCGGTAGAGGTTTACTACCAAAACTCTCAAATGTTTTTCTACCCATTACAATGGGCTTACTCATTGTAATTTCTTTAAAGAACTTCATATCCTTCTGAAGTTTCCATGGTAATTTGTTCCCTTTGCCGATAGCATTATTTTCATCTGCTGCTACTATAAATGATATTCTCATATACTAATTTTATAAAGTCCTTCTCTAACTAAAATCTCATAAAACTTTTTGACCTCAAAATACCAATAACCATCAGAAGAGTATCCCCCATAATAATCACTAGATCCCTTCTCGCCGAACTGTACACATTCATCCTTTATCCTTTTATATTTTAAGAATGATATATCAGGAGATAAAATTTCCATGATTTTATCAAATGACGAAAACTCTCTAGGGTTCTCACCTGATATGCTTCCCGAATTTCCCCAGCAATCTCCCCAATTTCCTCCAGTTGACCAACTTTCACTCACAACAGATTGTTTCTTTTCATCGTAATATAATGAGGGATAAATAGATCTAAGATAGTCAAGAAATATTTTCCAATCTTCTTTTCTTTCTGTCTTGTGATTTTCTACTTCTATTGGAATATTTCTACTAACGGGTTTAGTCAAACTTCCATTAACCATTACAGGTTTAGGATTAATTTTATCATGTAGATATTCCATTAATTTTTCAATATCTGGAACATCCACTATAGCATGCTTAATTGTATTCTCTGCATTAGAGTCTCTTCTAAACTTATCATTAATTAAACAAGCTTCACGATTAGGTTCCCAACGATGGATTATTATCTTTTCATAATTGAATGGCTTTAATAAATCAATTATTTTCCTTATCCCCTTATCAGAAGTAACCAAAGTATCTAACACAACATGATAGAAGTTCCGATTATATGTAGTAATTTGTTTGGCTAGATCTTCGATAGAGGATCTATGTCTAACTTCATCATGCTCTATGTGACTTCCGCTTGGATAATGTGTATATCTCCCTGGGAGAGCTCTTTTAGGTAGATTTCCTATAAATCCTTTCGCCCATGTAGTTTTCCCGCATCCAGGTAATCCCATTGTTATATGTAAGGTCCTTACTTCCCGAGTTTCCATATTATCCTACTGTTACATTGACAATAAGACCAAGTTTAGTTTCTAAATTTAGTCGAACAGGATTAAAGTCATAGGGAAAGCTCATAACATTATCATCTTCCTTTACGATACGATAATCATATGATGCCAATAATGTTTCTACTTCACTCAATTGTTTATTGAGCACAAATCTCTTAATCTCTTCCATCTAATTATTTTTATGTGCGAACGAAGGGATTCGAACCCTCTCCCCCAGTTTTAGAGACCGTTTTGCTACCATTAACACCACGCCCGCATTTATTTACTGTATCGATAAATAATATTACAAATGTAATGAAAAAATTCGAATTAAAAAAACATTTTTTAATTTTTTTTTAATCCACAAGAAAGGTCTGACAATTTGTCAGACCTTTCTTGTCTTTGCTTGTTATTTATAAAGAGGAAATAGCGTTTAAGATCTCTTCCCTATTATTTACTATTGATTGAAAATAAGCTATGTCATCTTTACTCAAATTAGCGAGAGAGGATTTATCACCCAAAATATATTCTGCTATTTCTATATTTTCTTCTGTAGCATCTTTGATAGCTACCGCATCTTCTGGTTTATAATTTTTTCCAATGATGTATTCAAAGATTTTTAAATCTGCAGTGGTTACAATACCATTCTCTTTGAAATAGGTTGTAAATTCCCAATCCTTAATTTTTAATTGATCCTTTATAATCAATGCAACTAAACCACATATTCTTACCCAGTTATCAGGAGACATAATACCTGAAAGTACTCCCTCGTGTACTCTAGTAAGGGCTGTTAGTATTTGGTGTGTTTCCGGTCTAGCTCCAATGGTATAAATTTTTTCTAGAGCAGCCTTAATTCTTTGTTCTTCTGGGAAATATCTTACTGCAGTTTTTATTAGTGCTTCCGGATATTTTAAGTATGTTAATACCTCTTGGAATGGTTTATTATTAAATCTAGAATACGTAGACATTGAATTATCGGCACCAGCTGACTCCTTTAAGGTCCCGTCTGGTTTAATCGTCATTGTATATAATGCAAGATTATCTGTGGATTTTCTATTAAAATCCGAAATATTTAGTTGTACATATCCACCTTTTGTATGTCCCCAAAAGCTCCCTTCGTTACGAATGCAATGACCGCCAGAAACTATTTTACAAACCTCTACCATTCCTTCATAGGTTCTTGAAGAGGAAACAATAAAATTATCATCATCATATAATATAGCAGTAGCAGGCTCAAGATCCACTAATCTTTGCCTTAGATCATCCACTCCTGAGGTCCATCCCTCAATTTCTCCATCTCCATCTTTAATCATCTGATTAAAGGCAACATCGATATTAGAAAATTCTGGATATGTAGCCGGCCTATTAGGAAGATTTTTATAATCATCATATTTTTTAGATTTTTTAATAAACGATTCCAGTGCAGTCCTCATAACAACTTTACCAGTATGTTTATCAGTCATTTCTTTAGGCTCCAAAGTTTCTAACCTATTAGCTATATAGATGAGTTTTTTGATTTTTTCCTTGTCCTTTTTATCCTCTGATTTTGAGATCTCTTTATATTTTTCCCTTAATCTCTTAGGCATAAGATCTATCATCTTCTTAGCCTTCCTTGCCATTACAACCAAATCTATATCATCACTAAGAACCTCGGCACCTGGTAATGGCTCTTTCTTCTTATCTAACTTAGCATAATTATCAATATTGCCATATCTTAATTCACTAGGCTCTGGTTTATATTTTTCTAATTTATTTATAAGCTCTAAAATTGTTGACATTTTAGTACCCTCTATAACATAGAATTTTGTAAAAATTAACATTAAATCAGGCCTAGAATTTTCCTCTAGAAACATCTTTTTTAACTCTAAGTATTTAGGATTTTTTGCTATTTCTATTTTTTCTTCCTCTGTTACCTCTTTAGGATCAATTTTTTTCTTTTTAGCGTAATCCTCAACCATTAAAGTCATTTCGGGCCTAAAAGTAGGCTTTTTTTCTACCATTTCTCTAGGCTCTGATAATCTTGATGCTTTTGCCTCTACCGCAGCATCAATATCTTTATCTAGCTGTAGATATCCATCACCTGTGTCTATTTTTGCATAATTTTCGATAGGACCTAATTTAAGATCTTTAGCTCCCAATTTAGCCTTTTCAAACTTATCTGCTATAACCATTAATTCATCCCAGGGGGCATCCTCTAAGACATAAAATTTTGTCATTGGATAAACTAATCTAGGATTTTTTTTTAAAAATTCATTCTTAACCTTAATAAATTTTGGATTCTCTTCTATTTCTTTTTTCTCTACCTTATCAACAGGTATTTTTCTTTTCTTTGCGTAATCCTCTGCCAAGATTAATTCCGCCATTTTTATATTCTCCATTAACGAAGTATGGTCATCGAATTGTAAGAATCGTACTAATTTTTTCATCTTTTCTCCCGGATATATAGGTTTATATATCTAAATAGAAGATGCCTAAAATTCACAAGACGCTTTACGAATTTTTGGTTAGTGCGCCTGTAAAGCCAACTACCAAACCTACGATTAAACCCTCTACTCCTGCTAAGCCCAGGCCAAGTAAACCAAGCCCTATTAGAAGAGATGAACCCTCTGTTCCACCTCCTCCCCTAGGTACTAATGATACTAAGCCTACTACAAAACCAACAATTAAGCCTAAAACACCAGCTAAGCCTAAGCCAACTAGGCCTGGTCCAATTAGAAGGGATGAACCTTCTGTTCCGCCTCCACCATTAGGAGGCGGGGAGGAAAGTATCTATAGTAAGTTTATAGGGCATCTAAGATCAGCAAATAAGGAAGTAAAAGTTAATATAAATAAACTGAAATAGATGAAACTTAAATCTTATATAGATTATGTAAATGAAGCTTCATTGGAAGGGAATTCAGGGGTTCCAGCTAGCTATCTTGGAAAGGTTGAAAGAGAGGCAGGTGATATGTTAAATAGAACGAAAAGGGAAAGACCTCAGGACATTCAAGGATTTATGAGAAATGTAAGGGATGCACACAGATTACAATCTGGACATGAGGACGAGCTAGAAATAATAGCAGAAGAATGTATCCGTGAATTTTATGGATCAATTTTAGATAATGTTACTCTAAATATTAGATTTCCTAAGGGTAGGGAAATTCAGAATATGATGGAAGAACCTGAAACAGACGTTCCAGATAGATTCAAGGCTGTAACAGATACTAATACTATTAAAGAAATAGAAAAAAGAAAAATTCTCAAAAACATTACACAAGGAGAAGCAAAAAATTCTAAATTAATGCTAAACCTTCCAGAAGTTAGAGATAGAATATTAGGTCTAATGGGAGATACTGATGGAAGAAGGTATTTAGAACTATTAAACAAAATAACGGAAGTAGCATCTTTTTTTGATTGGGATATACCAATAGAGATCCAAAAAGAAATGTGGGAAAGAAGTAAAGACGGATTTGCAGGATCTGTTGATGTATCCTGGAAAAATGATTCTACTGAAACTCCAGAAGAATTATCTAAGAAAATTTTAGATTCTTTAGTTGCCACACCAGAGTTACCAACAGAAGCTCATCAGATTTTTAATACAGCAATACCAACAATTGATGCATATGGTAGGGATTTTGCTATGTTAATCCATGAAGCAATTAAAGGAATTTATCAATTAATTATTTCTCTCTCTATTCCCGGAGATCCTGATCTAGCGGAAACGATTATAATGAATACTGATACATTAGCAGACGAATTAGAGGATCTTAGATATGGCCCAAAATTTGCTGCAGATCTAAGAGATTTCATAAATACATTCCCGGAAGCAGATCAGATAGTTAATTTAAGAGAGCATGTAATTGGTAAGTTATCATTGATGCCTGCAGAAGAATTTTTACAATTCATGCTACTATTTTTAAATGACGATCCAAAAGCACGAGCTAAAATGGCAGTAATTATTAAATCTATACAAAAGGATCTTTCTGATTATGAAATAGACTCCAGAGATACTGATTCCTCTTTAGAACAAGATGAAGATGAAGACGAGATTGAAAGACCAATAGATCATGAGGAATCTAATAATATAAATACTGATCTATCTAATCTACCAGATCCTGAAATTATTAAATTGATGGATAAAGCAATCGATGATGGAAACAAAACAGAATATGAACGTCTTGCTAAATTTTTAAAAGAATCACGAGACTATGAATTTGAATAACTTAATAACAATCATTAGGAAAGTTATTTAAACACAAAGACGCGCTTCTAAACAATAGGAGCGCGTCTTTTATATGCAGATTACTTAGACATTAAAACATTCTTAATTTTTTTAAGTATTCCTACTTTATTCCGAATCTGTTCTTTTATTGGTAAGGAAGGCTTAATATGTTCCCGGCCCTTTTTAATCCATTGATAGTATCCAGGAAGAACATTATTATCAACCCTTTCCCATTCTCCAGATTTTTTAATACTCTCCGTATGCCAAACATTAGATCCCTGATCCTTACCATTTTCATCGTAAATTTTCCAAGTATAATAATGGTGCATTCTACCCTCAGTATCTACTAGTTTATTTTGAAACCAACTCCATCCTTTTTCTGCATTAGCTCTCATTTCTTCTAGTCCCCTATTATAGCTAGTTACCTGTATTCCTCTCATCTCTTCCCAAGTTTCTCTAGCTGATTCAATGATAGCCTTCTCCTTCTCCCTTCTTTGGTTTGGATCAGCATATCCGCCAAATTCGAATTTAATTTTAGATTCAATATCTTCCCAATTGTTAATGTCGTGCATATCAGTTTCATCTGATACAAAATCATCAAGATCTACACAACGGATATCAACTTTATATCCATTAATAGATGTTACAAAGTTCCCGTCTTTATCAATATATTGATAAGGTCCGTCCCAATATCCTGGCTTGGATTCTGCGTATTTAGGCACGCCTCCATGCATTCTAATGTGCCCTTCCCCGGTTGGATCTTCTTTTTGGAGCATTTCGATAAATTCTTTTGTGGTCATACGAGTTGTTTTTGTTTTAGTAATAAAGGAAGGCCACTAGTAACCTTCTTCGTTTTTTCATTAGAAACGAATGAGATTGCAGTGACCTGATTGTCAATGTCTGGTTCCCTAAAAATGGAAACATCTACCCCTAGAGTTTTTAACTTATTTGCTAAACACATTAAGTCATCCTCTGTTTTGGTAGATAAGTAAATTAAATAATTGGAATTAAGATGCCAATGCTCTGCTGTTTCCCGATGCTGGAAAACATAATCAATAGCTGCATGGCTTGCCTGCACCGCCTGATATCCGGGTGCTAGGTCTTCTCGTGTAATTGCTGTTAGCTTAGGAACCTAATGTGTCATGATTTTGTTTTTATTTATATATTACAAAAGTAAAGAATAGTTTCAGAATAAAAAAATCCCTAACGTTAAAAAAACGTTAGGGATTTGAGCTTATATGTGGAGGTGCTTATTTTCCTTTTACGTCCTTTACAACTTTAGATGCTGTGGTGCTTACAGTAGAAGCTGCAGCAATAACTTGTCCTATTGCATCCTTAGCTTTTGCATCAATGCTATCATCAACTGCATCTACCCTATCATGAAGATTTTTAGCCTCGTCGACAATATTCTGTCTCAAATCTTCTACGTGGCCATCGATAGTAGCATGAATAGTTTTTACTTCACTATTAACTTTATCGTGTAGTTCTTCCGCAGTTTTTGTAATTCTGTCATGTACCTCGTTTGAAACAGTAACAATATCTTTAGAAGCATTTTGTACCTGTGCATCCATATATCTATGTGCATGCTCGATACCCTGTTCCATATTTTGTAGTCCTGATTTCAATTCGGCTACTGTCTTTGTGTGGTTCATTATCCACCTCACTAGTAATACTAAACCTATAACGGCAGCAGATATAAGCATGCCGATTGTTAATGATGTCATCTCCATGATTTGTTTTTCTCCTTTATATCACAGAAAGAACAAATTGTTTCAATGATTATTTGAAACAGGATTCAGCTCTTTCGAATTTTTTTCTTGCCCAAATCTTAAAGATAGTATCCAGCATTTCGTCAATCTCTGGATGACCATCATTTCCACCAAGAAGTGAATCCCGATTATATTCACTTTTTTCTATAGCCCTTGAGATTTCAATAACAGCCTCAATATCATCCTCTAAAAATAAATCAGCAGCTATTTCATTAGCTGCTAAAATGTATCTATTTCCACGAGGAGTAAATGCTAATCGATGATTAACTATCGTCTCACAATGGTCTAATATTTTATCCTTCAACGTCTTGCTCATATGGATATTCTATTTCTAATAAATCATTATCAAATTCCCAATGATGATTGGGGCACAAAGCCATTAAGTTATTAATGTCATTTATTTCACCTATAAAAGCATCGTCTGGAAACCCTGACACTTCCCTTATATGACAAACTTCGGTATGATTAGTATATCCACAAATTAAACAAGAATATGGTTTTCCTGAATTTTTAAATACTTTCCTAGCATGAGCTGATATACTAGTTCTTGCAGATTGCTGATTTTTAGTTCTTGCAAATAATTCCCCTTTTGTTACTATTTCTAAAAATTTTATACCACTTTCTGCTTTCAATCTAAAAATTTCCTCATTAGATAAATTTATCCTACTATTTTTCTTAGATGTGCTTTTTATTTTTTCTGGATCTTTAAACCTATCTTTTTTCTTTCTATTTTTATAGGTTTCACTATTTCTTTTCTGTGCTTGGCCGCAACATATAGAATCGCAATATTTTTTAAGGCGGACATTAGGTATTGAATCGGTTTCTCTTACTTGTATTATTTTATTACAAAAATTACATATATTAGGATTTTTATAATACCGATCTAAAGCTTCTGCCCGTAGTTTTCTCCCCGAAACAATTCCTCCTAGTGATCCCCTCTTAAAAGACATTCTAACTATTATATTACTCCTTATAGTAAAAATAGTTAGAATGTTCCTTAGAAGCCGCTGCAGGGATCGAACCTGCGACCTAAAGCTTATGAGGCTTTCGAGCTACCGCTGCTCTAAACGGCATGTAGAAGCAGGAGATGGATTCGAACCATCGAAGGCCTTTTGAGCCTATCAGGGTTATGAGCCCCGTGGGGTGGACCGCTCCCCAACCCTGCATGTGACAATTTTAAAAATTAGATCTAATGTGTTTAATGAAGGTCAAAACAATAGAGTAACCATTCGTCGTAGGCTCTCCCTAACGCACTAGTCATTAGATCCAATTAATATCTTACTTCTTAGTTGGCGTAACACTGCCGGTCTTAGCAGCCGCTGGCTTTGAAGCATTAGCTTTCTTTACAGTATCGGCTTTCACCTTTACTGATTTCTTTACTGCAGCCTTTTTAACAGAAGCAGTAGTTTTAGTCTTCGCAGTATCTTTTCCTGCGGTTTTGGTTTGTGCCATAAGGCAACCAGTCGCAAGCATGAAAGCTGCGAATAATACAAATTTTTTCATTGTTCCTTTTGTTTTTGCTTTTGGGAATTTTTATTGAGTAATTAATTATAGAAGATGCAAATATAAAATTTCATTTCTGACTAAAAAAATTTATTTTTGACTATTTTAAACTTTTTATTTTATATATCGTTATCACGGTTCGGAGCCAAATCTTTAGCTAATTTCGGAATAGCTATTATTCCTTTAACTGTTTGAATTGCATCCAAATTTACATTCCTTAGATTTTCTAGCATGTCCTCATACTCCATACCAGTCTCATAGTAATTTTGAACGAACCAACCGATTCTTTGTTCATATGTACCTAGAGCTTCAGGGCTATCAGTAGTGTAAAAATCACGATTTGGATTACCCTCTTCGCTATACTCTTTTTCCAAGCAATTCTTAATAAGAGCTGCAAGATCAGAATTCATACACGTTGCCATTAATTTGTCTTGAGAAATATAACCCGTATCAGGATCTATATCTTTAAATCGTACGTCTACCATATCTTATTTTCTTCTTCTTTTTACATTTACCCCTATTCCAACCAATAGAAAGATAATTGTCTAATTCATGGGACGAAATCCTTAAAATCTCTTCATCCTTATAAACCCAATATTTACCAAATTGGGAATTATTTTCTCCCGACTGTTTTATTGAATTAACTGCTCCTATTTTCCTTTTAGATTCCTCTGTATGATTAAGTCCCGTCCAATCCTTTCCTTTAAATAATCCTAATTCCTTTCTAATTTTATTCTGTTCCTTAACCTTATCGCCAAAGGATTTCTTAAATTCAGGATCCTCTAATTTTTTACGAAAAGCTTCATGGCCTAGTTCTGAAATTTCTTTTAATCTCTCTTCTGAAAATCCAAAACCAGAATCCCCTCCTGTTTGTAGATTCATACAAAGAGAATCTTTTATTAGATCCGAATTAACAATTTCTTGTTCTCTTAAATCTAAAGAAATCCGATCCGGTACATATTCTAAAATTTCCCTTACGTGATTTTCTTTTCCATGTTTCCGAATAGAATTTCTTAATTTCACCCCTCCACCTAAATATCCGTCATCTAGATTATTTGTAGAGTGCATTCCTATATAAAATTTACCATTTTTAGTATTAGTAGTTTTATAAATAAAATTATATTTGTAAAATTTTAAGGATCTTGGCATAATGTTTTATCATTATAGCAAGATCCTTAAAAAAGTTCCGCGAAATTGCGCCGTGGAGCCGCGGGGAATCGAACCCCGGTCCAAAGAAAGAATCCAAAGAGCATTAATTACAGGCTTATCCGAATTTTCTATATCGGCTAATATCCGGTTTGATGTAAGTGAGAACCAACACCGGTAAACAACTTGGTCTTAGAGTTATTTTGGAGGAGCTCTAACCTGTGACCCCTATTAGTAGCATTTCTGTTCCTAGGTTGTCTATGCAGAAACCCGAAGGGACTACGCTATTGCTAGCTCGTCCTGACTAACGAAAGACATTGCGTCTTCGAAAGTCCAAGTTGACATTTCGTCGTTTATTGTTTGATACTTGATTAAGGAGTATACATCTAACTCCGCCTGTCTCTCAAAGAACTGCAATTTCCTGTCAAAGCCGGTCGGCCCCTGAAAACTGTTAATGTAAACTTTTGTTTGTTGTCTTATTATATATGCAAATTTAAGAAAGAAAATTCATTAGTCAATGAAATATTTTTGACTATCTTAAACATTTTTATTTCATATTTTAGGCTTTTCTATCTTAGGATAATGCTGTGCTAATTCTTCTTTTGTTACACGATTATTTTCAAGGAGATACTTAACAAAAGCCTGGTGCTGGCGATGTAATTTAGTTCGCTAACTCATAACTCTTAACATCTCTGACATAAACTTATTTTGTTGATTTAATTTCCGCTGGAATGTAGATGTTGTTCTATCTTGGGGTGTTGCTAATTTTGACTTTGCCATTATTTTTTGTATTTTATTACATCGAATATAGATCCAAGATCATTAGAAGGACCCCAAAATCCTACATTCGTTTTAAATTTTTGGTGAATATAATTATCCATAAATTCGAATCCGGGCCTTTGATCCAAACATGTAATAAATAAATGCTTATTAATAATTTCATTAATACCATTTAAGTATTCATTATCTATTTCAAGTGCATAGTTAAGTAAATCATAATCAAGTTCCTGTACCCTAAATTTACCTTGCCATTCGTTTGTAATATTAATCTCTTCCTCGTTTTTAATTAACTTAATATCACCGGTCGGGCTCATCCATCCATTACCATGACGGGTTTGATAGCATCTGGTAACATAATAAATCTCTGGACCTATTCCCAACTTCTTACAAATTTCAATTGCATTTTTGGAAGTTGTATTGGCATATGTAACATTAGGAAAGAAACCGTGGTCCATATCAAGTAAGATACCTTGGGATCCCTCGAAAATTAACGTATCGTAATCAATTAACATTTCATAAGGAGCTACCTCAAATAAGTTTCGATCAATCTGATTTTCAAAATATTGTAATTGGTCCACAACCATATCAAGATATTTACCGCTGTCATAGCCCTGGTCTTTTACCATTTTCCAATAATAGTTTGAAATACTCATAAGTTTTGCTCGAACAACATGGGGATATTTAAAATCTATCGCATATAGTTTGTATGGGGTTTCTAAATTTCTTTTCATAGTTGTTCCAATCCCCATTCCACAACTGCCATGTTGATTTAATCCTTCTTTCAATCTTCCATATGCCCAATCATACGGCGTTGTCATTTTCACAAAAGGATGAAAGATGTTTCGTGGTGTTATACCCTTATCTTTCATCATGTCTAGCTCAACTGCCATGGAATTTAAGTAAGCACAACAATGTTCGGTATAGTAAGTTGGTATCCCCCTCATAGAACCGCTACCAAAATTTGAATGGATGTGCTTTTTTCCATTGAGGATTACAGTATGTCCTACTTGTTGGCCTCCAGAGAATCTGACTACGATCGGGTTATCAGAAGAAAAGCAAAGGTAGTCCACTGTCCTACCTTTGCCTTCATCACCAAATCCTAGACCAATTACGATCTTTGCTTTCATATTATAACATATTAGGAATGTCTTCTTCTACAGTTGGTTCTGTTTTAGCGATCAATTCCTCTACAGTAAAGTCCTGTGCTACTGCTCCTGTTGTATTCTTAACAACTATTTCAGTAATGATCTTAGACACTTCTGTATAGTCTTTTATTTCTATACATTTTTGTCCAAGGAGATCTTTCCAATAAGGAATTGATCTTTCAGCACCGCCTGAATGTAAAAGTACCAAATGATAGACATCATACATTTTTTCTGCTGCAGCTAGTAGCTCCCTGTCTGTATAAGTTTTTGCACCGGTGGTTCCCATAATTTCATCAATTGCTCTTCCTGGAAGACTACGTAGTCCCGGCTCGTCACCAATAGTGAATAAGAAACCTCTTTTACCTCTTTTATTAAAGGAGTCAATGTCTGTGTGGAATGCAGCAAAATAGTGTGCTAAAAGATAGCTTTCTCCTGCATTACCCCCGCCACCCTTTTCAAGGTAACTACGAGTTAGCCAAAGATCCAATTCCTCATCACCGCTTTCAAATTGTCCTATCTGTAAAGGATAACTATCGCATTCATGATCTCCAATTGCACAAAACAATAGTGACGCATCAGGAATACCATTTTGTATTAATCCTCCCATCATTTTTGGTAAACCATCCTTAACCATATAACTTGGTATTGACATCATGCTGCCAGTAACATCTAAGTTAAGAATGACAGGAATAGTATTTGGATGGGTAACAGAATCAAAGCATTCTCGCTTTGTAACCCCTTTCGGGGACATAGATTCATGGATTTTTTTCTCTTTTTGTTGAGTAAAAACATCATCTATGGATTTTTTGTAGAATCCGCCACCCTCAGATCTGAGGCTGCGGGAGCTAATATTATAACTAGAATTCCCCATGATAGATTATTTTCTTGCGCCGAAAAGATAATCGTATCTGGTTTTGGCAATGTCCAGTGCGATTTCGAGATTACGGATCTCAAGGCCGATTGCAAGATCCTTAGCAACGAAGTTATCAGCATTGAAGTCTGATGCAAGCACCAGGCTATCTGCAGTAGTTGGTGATAAATCCAGCATACCTTCACGATCCCTTCTTTTCCTTTTGATCTGAGTTTCCAGATCTTCTACTTTCCTTTTGTAGATAAGCTCTGCATCTTCAGAAATAGAGATTGCCCGATCTTCACGGATCTTTTTGTTATTACGTGTCAAAGTGCTCATAAATGCACCGCCAGAGCCAGAGCTCAATACCACTGATTCCTCGTGGCCTGTTACTACTTCTTTGTTTTCCATTTTTATTTTATTTTAGATATACAAATGTAATGACTTCTTTTTGTATAAAAAAATATTTTTACACCTTTTTTATTTCTTTAACAAAGTTTTAACTTATTGGAGTCTTTCATTCATCCCACAATCTTTTTCTGACGTATTCTTTCCCCTCACGTCTCATTTTTCTACGAAGACAATTTTTTGCATATCTCCTGATAGCAGGGTTGTTTTTCAGATAGCAATAAAAATTTACGCCATAAATAGCGGCAAATTCTAAACCCGATTCAAGTATTCCTTTCTTGTTCATATGTTACAAGACCAAATGGGTCATTGTAACAATTTGGCTTATGTACATAATGTTATATCATTTCTATATCTTCCCTTTGACTGTTTTTAAGTCCAGTTAATATGTAATTAATCCTATCCCTAAAAGCTGGAGATAATTCTGCCAATTCGAAGTCTTTTAATAGTTTCTCCATCTCTAGTTTTAGTCCATATAAAGTAAACCGATGACTATCAGGAACTACTTGCATAAAGTTAGCATTGGCTGGCTCCTGATCTTTTTTCATATTTTCTAAAGCCTCCTGAAGAGCTTTCATCATCTCCAAATCTGGGATGCCACCAATGTCATTTCTACTAAAAAATCCTAATTCTTCCATAAATATTTTTAGAGTAGAAAACGAGATTCGAACTCGCAACCTCCGACTTGGAAGGACGGCGCTCTACCAATTGAGCTACTTCTACATTAGGAACCTTCCCAATTACCTCACGTCCTTTTACTCTTGGTTTACAAATCTTGCGGATTTGCTGGTCAATGTTTCCATTGAGCGGATTTATTATACTAGGAAGACGCTCAGTACATAAATCTTTCTTCTCCAAAAGAAGGTTCTTGAGCGGAAGACCGGATTCGGACCGGCGACCCCGACCTTGGCAAGGTCGTGCTCTACCAACTGAGCTACTTCCGCGGCTGGACTTTAAAAATAAGAGAATGTAGATTTTCACTAATTCCATTTAGGGATCTCCTAATAACTTAGTCCATTAGTTTTATTTAAAGCGGAGCGGATGACTGGATTCGAACCTGCAACCCCCGACTTGGAAGGACGGTGCTCTAGCCAATTGAGCTACATCCGCTTTTATTATTTTACTACAAAAAAGGTTCTATCAGAATCCTCAATGTCATATCTTTCATAGGTACCTAAATTACTAGCTATATTTTCTGCCTCTGCTGTATGTGCATCAGTATCAGGAATCACAACATAGGTAAAATCTCCCCAAGGATATTCCATTATATACCCTTTCTTATTTTTTGGAATTTCATTTTCTTCTTCGTTTTCGTCTTCGTCAGCATCTATATCTTCATCTGCCCACTTGGAATCCTCGTTGAAATTTCTTAGCCAATTACCAAATTCAAATACTTCCTTATCTTGTATTTCTACCTCTTTGATCTTTGTATATACTACAGTTGACATAGTTAATATATGTTTATAATGTTTTTGGTTTAAATGCTATTAATACTCATATAGAGAATATTTGTTTTGTTTCAATATAAATTGATAACGCAAGATTAATAAAATCTTGCGTCATTTAAAAATTTATTTCGTTAACTAAGTGTTAATGTTCATAAACAACGAAAGATTGTATCTCGTAATTTCCTTCTGGATTTTTTTTCATTAGGGCTTCAGCTACATAATTTTTGCTGTCGCCCGATGTACCGGGAATGCCTACAAATGCTGCACTCATATCAGCTGAACCATCCATACGTCTATTACCAGTATCCTTGAAAATACAAGTTGTGGGTTTCCCTTCTAAATTTTTGAAAGAAAGCTCATAATCACCAGGCCCCTCCATTACTGCTTCCCATGTAGCACCCTTGATACCACCGGTATCGAGATCGTCTTCCATAATATCCGGAGATATTACCTCTGTATCATCTGGTCTTTCATCAGTTTCTGTATTAGCAGGATCTTCTTCAGATCCTATAACTTCCTCTGCAGAATCGGTAGGACCCTCATTATCATTAATAATTGGTAATTCAGAAGCAATTCTTTCGTTTAATGTTTTTAGATATTTCATAGTAATGATTATATATCCTGTTATTCCTGTTTTTGAAGCCCTCGGTTATGAATTCAATACATTCATAATGATCTTTTTAGAAGTGGCCCCTACTATCTTATCTATTTCTTGTCCATCTTTAAAAAAAACTAATGTTGGAATACTTCTAATCCCATATTTCATAGATAGTTCTGGCTCCTTATCTACATTAACCTTATAGACGTAAGATCCCCCTAATTCATTATCTATTTGTTCTAACATAGGGCCCATTGCTTTGCAGGGTCCACACCATTCTGCATAAAAATCCATTATGCCCGTAAATCCATTATCAAGCTTTTCTTGAAACTCTGTGTCTGTAATGTTCATATTTTTTATTTTATTTTAAACAAATCTTGTAAAAATTGTTGAATACTATCGATTTCATTAGATCCTTCTCCGGATGAAATTGTAAGCCCCAGATGGATTTCTCTATATGATGAAATCCTGCAATTGGTGTTTCTCTAGTAGAAGCTATTATTTTACTTCCAGCGGGTTCTTTATCCAACATATAAAAATGCTCCATTTTAACTATTTGATTTGATGGCATAGGTAAGCTATCAAAAATCTCATCTTCCTCAATAGCTGCAATAACCTCTGATCCTTCTCCTAAATTAAATCCACCATTACAATCAATCAAATTACTTCCTAGATGAATACCTAATATCTCATTGCCTAAGCATATCCCTAAAACAGGAATTTCCTGATCATCTATATACTCTGGTAAATTTGGTGGATTTTCCCCTTCATTTAATCTACCCCCTCCTATTATAACTCCACAATATTTATGAATTTTATTTTCTAATCCTTTAACCTCCTCTTGTGAATATTCATCAAAAGGAATATCCAGATCCTTAAGAGCATGTGCAATAGTATGTGGTGATCTATTCATATGGATCAAGGCAATTTTTTTATTACCCCAATTTTTAAATTCTAAGATTCTTCTATTCATATACTATTTATCCTCTAAATATAAAGAAATCTTATCAGGTATTAATGATGCTATTATCATCTTTTTCCCATTACTTTTCGTATAATTGGAAGGTTGTAAATAAAAATCCTGCTCTGTTAAAATCAATCCACAAGCAATTATACTTAGATAATTATCCCCGATTGGATATGATCTAAGTAATTCTTCCTCCGCTTTCCATTTGATTAAGTCCCTTAAATATCTATTTGGATCCTCACTAGGATAAGGTTTTTTTATACATGGGATCTCATCAAGATATGGCACTATTCGAATAAGTTGTTCACTTGTGCTCTTGATATTATCAATTCCATTAGAAATTTCTATATCCTTTCCATTTATATTAGAAACAACAAAAAAATCTGTTTGTAAAGTAAGATATAATTTAATCCCTTCTAATCGATGCTCATCAATATAAGTGACAACATGTCCTTTAGTTAAACGTTGTTCGTCAGCAACACGAAAATTAACAGTAAATCTATTCTGCATTGGTTAGTTTTTTCCTTGGTATTAATTCAGGGTCCTTTAAATCCCCCGACTGAAAATAAATTAGATCCTCCTGGATTTTAACTTTTCCGTTTAGCATTTTTCCTTTCCTGATAATATAATTCTCATTTATAGCCTTTATAACATCCTTTTTAGTCATAAAACCAGTTATTTCATATCTCCATGAAATATTTTCACAAAGTTTTATTAGATCCTCTAATGATTCCTCTTTTAAAAAAACTTGTCGTGGATTTGGCATTAATCTACACAGAAAAAAGGCTCCATAATTAGTGTCTAATCCATCCTTTCCCCATCTATAATTTCCTTGGTCGTCCCAATCATTTCTCTTTAGAAGAAGAAAATTTGATGTGAATACAGTAGTTTTAACCTGAACCTTTTGACCCGCTACAAATAGATCTCCATCGTCCCATTCTCCTCTTTGTCTTAATATAATTTCTGGCAGTTCTAATTCATAGTCTAGATCTTTGAAAAATTCATAAACCGCATATTCTCCAAGTTTTCCTAGGAAAGCATCAAGCATTGTTTTGAATTTATCGCGAGAGGAATTTTTAAAATGACCATTATAAGCATTATCATAAGCCCATCTTAATGAACTTACTGAATACTTATCAATATTATTGATCCCATTGAATTTTTTAGGCGCCGTAATAAATACAGCATTTCCACTTTCTGTTAGACGATGAAAATCTTTTCTATTATTTTCCAATTAGAGGAAATTTAAAATGTTTCTTAATCTTATTATAGCAAGAAATTGATTATGATTTCTGTATATTTTTACTCTGTCTGAAAATTCTTTCTTTTTCTCCCTCCACATAATCCTTAGTAAACCAAGGACCCTCAGATTTGATCTGATCCGCCATTATATCTTTTTTAGTAGGAGCATAATCTCTTACTAGTTCTGGGTGAGATTCTATTAAAGCTAGTAATTCCGGTATAAATTTAGAAGCTTTTTCTTGTAATTCTATTTGTTTTTGTGGATCCTCATTTTTTATTGGCTGATATGCTTTAGCAATCATATCGCTTATTCTTGTTAGTAATTCTTTTTTCTCCCTTTCCTTTAAATCCTCTAATTCTTTTCTTCTAGCATCTTCCCCTATTTCAGATTTACGCCCTTTTGCTTGTTGATCCCTATACCATTGCTCTCTCCTAGGACCAGGATAATCTATTTCCGGATATAATCTCTCTAATTCCTCATCATTCGGCATATTAGGTATGTCAGTATTTTCCAGCAAAAAATTTACGTATTCGGAGTATTTTTTCATGCTTTATATATCTTTTTTCGTTTCTATGTATTTTTGGTCAAGCATTTTCTTATACAGCTGAATCTTTGTGCACATTTCATAGTCCTCATATAAAATCATATCATCTAAACATTTGATCAAGCAGCCGCTCCATTCTATCCTTGCCATTTTAAATGTTACTATAGAATTTGGGGATTCTACCTCAAAACATTCAACCGCACTTAATTCATTATCAACGCCAAAAAATATAGCTTCTACTATAGTATACACTATTTCGGGATCCTTAGATTCAACCATAGTTTTTAATGAATGGTCTCCCTCATTCTTAAATCTCCTTAACTTTCTTGACATAACCATAAAATATTTTTATTCTTACACCAGAGGTGAGCCTGATGTTTCTTCGGGTACATTAGGCTCTCCGAAATAATCGTTTAATTCATCCTGATTAAATAATACTCCTGGCTGCATGTACTTTAAACTTTTAACAGTATCTAAATGATAAAAATGTCTCAAAATTGGTTCACACCATCTATAAATTTCCTTAAATTCTATTTTAATATCGTCTTCTTTTATTCCCTCCCCTTTAAGCTTATTCATTATCCGATCAGTAAATTTATCAATATCTTCAGCCTTTATACGATAATTTTTATCAGCTTTTAATGATTTCTTGACTGGAGGTTTTATAGCTCTAATTAGCTTTTTCACAGCCCTTTTTCTTAAAATACCTTCATCTCCAATATAATGATTGACAAATCTTTCCATCACTTCTTGCATAGTTATCATCTTATCATAGCCAGCAAATTTCTTCCTTGCAAGACTTCTAATACTTTCATATGCTGATTTTTTTTCATCCGCAGAATCAGAATGTACAAGATCTTTAATAAATGGTATTATTTCTTGTGTGAATGGGTCATTAGCTACTCTGGGCAGATATCGCATAATTTGGTCCACTATATCCAATTTACGAGCCTCTTCCTGTTCAAATAATTGATATGACTTTATGATATGCATATTAACTATTTATCCCAATTTTATTAGGAATATTTTCTATTCACCTACTAGATCATCAATTCTTTTCACCACTGATTGCCAATTAGGATATTCAGTAGTACCAAATTGGATCCACTTTCCCTCAAATTCTGGCTGGCCGTCCTTGTGATGATCATCAATTAAAAAATCCCCTTTTACTAAAGATTTATTTCCACAAAGGATTGTTTTCTTTTGAGCATCAAATCCTAAATAATCCCTAACCCATTGAGCCTTTTCGTTATAACAATTCAGATTATGAAATGATGGTCTGGTAAGTACCCAAACGTCATATTTTGAATCTAAATATTTATAAGCTTCAATTGCACCAGGTAATGGTTCTAATTCCCTCCAGAATCCTTCCTTTGATTGGGGGAATTCAATCTTTTCTCTCCATTTTGCAAATCCCTTGTCGTAATCAACAAGGGTCCTATCCATATCAATATAAATCCTAGCTTTTTCCATATAAATTCCAATATATTTTTGCTCTTTTATAATCATTCTCTGTATCAATAGAAATATATCTACCCCAACTAGATATAGATATAATCTTTAATCCATTATCTAACCATGTTAATTGTTCCAATGATTCAGCAGTCGAATTAAAGGAAGGCTTCATTTTAGAAATTTTCTCTAATGTTTTTTTTGTAAATCCATATATTCCTATATGTTTACCTAATCCTTGTAAATTTCTATAGATGGGGCTTCTAGTAAAGAAGAATACTTCGTCCCATTCTGCTTTATACAATTTTACATGATTACGATTATTCAAATCCTTATCATTTGGTGATATGTCAATTGTATATATTAGTTCAGGGGTTTCTCCTAATAGGCCTATCATTCTATCTAGATCCTTCGGAACTACGAAAGGCTCGTCAGCTTGGACATTTAGAATAATACCCTCTAAATCGTCCATAGAAGATATTATCCTTTCAGTTCCGGTTGAACACTTTCCCGTCATACGGCATTCGCACTCGGGAGAAATATGGTCATATATTTCTTGGTCCTCCGTTAATACTATTATCCGTACATTATCTAGCCTTTGGCACCCTTCTACCGTTCTTTGTAAAACAGATTTTCCCTGTAGGTCAAGCATAAGCTTCCTAGGTAATCTAGTACTACTTAACCTCGCAGGGATTAAAATTGTTGCACGGTGCATATTACTTATGCTTTTTGTTTTTCTTATCTTCTTCTAAAATAAGATCTGCCATAATTTTCCCATCTGCAGTTAAGAAAAACCTCTCCTCTCCGTCTTCTCCCGTGATTGAATCCAATAATCCCTTCTGTTCTAATGTTTGTAATACAGATTGCGCAGCAGAGTGCGTAATTACTTCCATCATTTGGTCTTCTGTTAATTGAAGAGAATCTCCGTTTATCCAATTGGGCATAACATTTTCACATAGCCTTCCGAAAAATATCTTCGGGTTAATCTCTTCTTCGTCAAAGAAGTTATCCTCGTGGAGTGCATTGGTAACCTTATGTGAATAATCCATTACCGGATCTGGATATGTAAATTCTTTACTGAAATTGAAATTAGAAATTTTCATCTTAAATTAGTTATATTTTGTCATATCGACAAGAAAGTATATAATTATTCTATTATATTCCACAGAAATGTTTCTTGTAAATATTATAATGAAGTGCTAAAGTTTTATATAATAGAATAAATTAATAATGACATTCCTATTATAAATAGGATAACAATTATAAAAGCCATCACATGATAGATTTTTTCGGTTCTTTCAACCACAGGAATATTATTTTCTTTCTTCATCTAAATTATAGAATAAGGAATGAAAATAATTCGTTAAGGAATATTAAAATTAAAGGCTCTGATTTTTCTTTTTTTGCTCTTCCATATATTTAAGAGCGGCAAGACCTTGTGCATGGAAAGGGTCTATTAAATTTGGCTCGTATTGGGATTTTTGGGAGCCAATATTTATACCTGCAATCTTATTCATTGCATCAAGCTTCTTCTTGATAGATTCTAGATATTCATTATTATCCATAATAAAAGAAGAGGTGACCCTCTAAGAAAGTCACCTCATTTATATTGAGCTTATTAATTATTCCTCCTCTTCTTGTTCTTCTTCTGGGGTATCTTCGATCTCATCTTCTGTCTCATCGTCAGATGTTTCATCGGGCTCATCTTCTCCACCTTTATCATCATCACTCTTTGGTTCTGCTTCTGGTGGTGCTACTTCATCAGTCCCTTCTGGTGCTGGAGTATGAGGCTCATCTGATGTTTCTTCCCCGCTAGGTAACCCAGCATCTTCTCCACTACCTTCAAAGTTTCTAAAGTATTCTTCGATATGATCTAGATAATCGGCAGCTACTGCGATCTGTGCAAGGATATAAGCATCTACTGTAACGTTAGGGTTACTTTCCATTAAAGAAAGGGCAGAAGAAGCATTATAAGCAGCTGATTTAAGTTTTGCCTTAATCATCTTAACACTGGAATCGTCAGTAGTACTTAGTTGTTCGTCAAGACGAACAAACATATCGAAACTATTAACACGGTTTTTAACGTTTTTCATTTGCTAATTTTATTTATTTATATATCTATTTTCCATAGAGTTTTTCTATTACTAGAAATTTTCGAAGTCCTTTAGATGTCTTAATCCAGAAAAATTATTAAATCCTTCTTTTAACAGATCTCTTAATCTAGCAACTTCGCCAAAATCCCTTTTATCTAAAGCTTTATCAATAAGATTTAGTATTTCACTATTATCCATTTCTACTTCATGATATTCTGGATTTCTCTCACCTGGTAATTCTTCGTCATCTATACCTCTATACCCCGATACTAGTAATTGTGCACCATGAAGATCCGCCTGCACAATAAATCCCATTAAATTTTCCTCCATATCCTCGTTACTCATTTCTGCATGATCAATAGTATCATCACTCAATATAGGAAATACACCAGCAATAAATGCCATTGAATTTTCATAGTCAGTAACCCCAGTAATGGGCATTTTAATAGAAACCTGCCTTTTGCTAGGATTTCTTTCCTGCCAATATAATTCAGCTATATTAATCTGGGCTTCATCCCGATATGCAAATAAGGAAATAGAACTGTCCTCTTTATAAGGAGCTACATATCCAATCGATCCCTTCTTTGTTGTATGCTTAGAAAAATGTAAATGAGGATAGTTTTTCTCTAGGAATTGACCTAAACAAACAACTAATCCAGATAAGCCTTGTTGATATTCTGGTATTTCTGGATCTTTGTAATCTTCCATGCGCGTGCGTATATCTATTATATATCTTTTTTGTGATTAGGGGATTGCCAGTATATAAGATATGTTACCATTAAAGATACTGTACTAGATAATCTAGGACTCTGATATTACAATCGTAATATTTTTAGCACACTTTTTTAAAATTGTTTCATTTAGTTTTGACTTTTTCAGATTTTTTTCATTATATTTGCTTTAACTTATTTAATCTCAATTATGGTCTATGATTTTTGTATGTGGATGAAATCGATTTATAGTAATCCTACATTACACCCATTTATTGTTTTGTTTTTAGCTGCCTTTTGCGGAGGAGCTATGGGAACTGAAAGGGCAAAAAATGGTCACACAGAAGCAGGAAGAAGAACATTAGCAATGGTTTCTTTGGGCGCCTGTCTTTTTACTCTTTTACCTATGCTACAAACGGGATTACCTGATCCCTGGAGAATGGCAGGACAAGTAATAACAGGAATAGGATTTATAGGTGCAGGTGTATTAATTCGTGAAAATTTTACTATTAGAGGATTAACAACAGCATCAACGATATGGGTAGCTGCTGCAGTTGGGGTTTGCTTTGGTGCAAATAGGCCGGACATCGCAGTTTTTACTACAGTGTTTTCGATTGGTATACTATTAACAAACAGGGTTCATATTCTTAGAAGAGATGATACACCAAAAGAAAATTAATTCTCCTTTGATTGTAAATCTAATAAGCCTGGTAATTGAGTTAAAATAGATTTATAAGTTGATTTTGATAGAACCTTATAAAAATTTTTAGTTTCGAAATTTTTAACGGATACTGGTGAATTTTTAATTAAAAATAAATTCCTAGTCATATCAGTCCAAGAATTCCAGATTTCTTCCCCAACCTCTTTAATTTTCCCAATCAGTCCATCAATGGGCTTCTTAAGACTAGATTCTGCAGGTTTAACAACTAAAGTTTGGTAAATATCTTTTAATGTTTCATCGGAAGCATAGTTCAATGATTTATAGATAGCAATCAATAATTCATCACGATTAGTTTTATTAACGTAACCTTTTATAGGTTTAATAAAATCCTCTTCTCCCTCTACCAATTTTTCAATATAGCTAACATTCAAACTTTCCATAAAGTTTTTAATATTGGTCCTAGCATTAGACCAATTATTATGTGTAATCATATTTAAAAAACTATTGCCTCTTTGGGTCTTATCCATATCAGGATTGATTGAAAGAATCCAGGATCTTCTACTATCAGTGCTCATTTCTTCCCAATCTTTTTGACGAAGTTCCTTAAATTTGTTAATAAATTTTAAATCCTCTACCGCTTTTAGATCTAAATTCAAATTTTGTGCTGTTGCTATTAAATTCGTATCAGATGCATTACCTATATTTGAAATGATATAACTAATTAATGAATCCCTCTCTTCAGAGGAAATTCCTTTCTTAACTTGGAAATCCTGATAATTAAATTCCTCTAATAATTTAATATTACGCTTCATCTATTAAAATATTATCTTTATAAACACCCTTTCCCCAGCCCCAAGTAAAGCTAGCTATATTTTCGGGATCATCAGTATACCAAATACTAACACTGGTAGTTGATACAGGATCCTCTCCTGTTGGTTTGTCGGGTAAACTAGCAATCAAATCCTCGATCGGCGTTCTATCTGGTATGAAAATTTCATAATCCTCCTCTTCCAAAGCAGTTTTACTAACCTTTGCTTCTATTCCTATTCCAATTAAATATTTAACAAAATCCGTTACTGCTAAAATTCTTGCTTCATTTAGCTCACAATGCAGCATTAGCATAGGATTCTTTCCCCTAAATAGGGAGGGTCTTCTCTTAACACGAAAGCTATTAAATTCGTCCAAATGTTTCATATTTTCTATATATCCCTCCGTAACTTCTTCTGATTGTGTAAAATTAACTAATCTGAATAATCCAACAGAAGGTAGATAAGCAAGATTTGAGGTTTCAGGAGATAAGCGCCAATTTGTAATTGGCGCTCCGTTATCATTAAAATCCGATATTCCAACACTTGTAGTATTTAAAAAATCCATATTACCAGTAAATCTTTTCAATGCACCAGTATCATATTTCTTAAACATGGAGAGAAATTTTTCTTGTGTAATATGCGCTGGAGAAATAAATCTATAATATGCTAAGGATGGTGGCTGATCTGTACTTAAAAAAATATTGTTTAGATAAACAAAATAATTGTTTATTTTAAAAATCCTTATAACATTTCGGATGAAAATTTCTTTTTCATTCTCTTCCTTAAAATCAGAATTAGAAATCCTAAATGTAATTTTTGTTGGAGGTAAAACCAATCCCTGTGTCCAAACACTCAATTCCTCGAGTATTGGTTTTTTGTATAAATTGGAGTCAAAATGATAGAAAAGACCTATTTTTGGATGGTAATCAACACTTTGTTCATCATTGTAATCGTGGTTTGTTAATGTCATTCTAACAACTTCAGATATACCAAGTTTTTCCAATTGAGGAGTAGAGATTTTTCGTAATTTTTTCCCAAACTCTCTAGATGTCACATAAATAGGAGTTTTAAAGAATATGAATATGAAAGGGCTTTTATGTACAGGATCTAATCTTCCATCATTAATACCAGAAAAATAACAGTCCTCATAAAACTTATCATTAACAAAGGATGTAACTAATTTAATGATAATGGGAATATCTCTTTCACTAGTATCTTCTTTTCCCTGGTACATAATATAATTAAGGTTTAACCCTCCGCGTAGCCCCATCAATTCTTGAGTCCAGAGGCTAACGCTTTCCCCCAATATATCATAGTCTCTTTCCATTGCGTATCATCCCCATATTTGACAAAATATGCACTTTCTTTTATTAATTATATCTAGACCTTATGAATCATTTTGCTCCTTAGTTTTATCTCATTATAGCTCTGGCTCATTTTCTGGCAATGCAAGAATGAAAAATATATAGGCCATAATAAATAAAGCTAGTAAAATCATATTAATATATATTATATATATTTATCACTCCTAGTCTCTTCTCCTGTGGGTTTTCTCCAGAGCTCATTCTGATATAAATAGATAATTCCCCATTCTGTATCATTCCACTTCCCTGGATTTTTTGGAACTATAAATATAACCTCCCTTCGAAATTTTTCTCTAGCTGGTGAAATTTCAGGTAAGATTGGAAAACATTGAAGTATTTTATCCAAATCCACATAACCTAAAAGACTTAAGTGACTATATGTAGATTTTCCCTTTAATTCTCCTTGCCAATGCTCACTACCAACAATTATTGGCTCATATCCTGCTTTTCTAAGATGTTCCATGAAATTTAAGAAAATCTTATTTCTAGATTTTACGTATTGGGGATTAATTGGAATATTAATCTTAATTTGTGTTTCCAGACTAAATAATGATCTAGTCCATAGAGAAATTTTTGTTGCAGCCCCCTCATTTAAACTTTCCTTTATGTCGTAATAAGAGTCCTGTCTATACAAACCAAAACTACGATTGTAATATAAAGGAATTTTTCTTCCTTCCGTATTTGTAGTAATTACTATATTTATATTATCACTAGATACACTATTAACATCTAGAGAAGTATAAATTGGTATTTTAGCAATAATATTTTTTAGATTAGATAAAGAATCTACTTTGTATTTAAGAACATATCGATGATGTCTACCCATCCTTTGTTGCTGTTCAATCCCGGAGAGTATTATAATTTTCTCCTCCTCGATAATTTTTTTCATCAAGCCATTTATTAAATGTACTGTTATGCGACTTATTCCTTTTCCACTAATAGAGATAGACATTTCGTCATGAAAATTAAATAATCCTTTTGTCCAAAGACTAAATTTATGTTTCCCTCTCATTATCTTGTATACCTTTTATATAATCATAAATTTCCATGAGGTCTTTTTCTCGATAAGCTCTAACAGAAAAATTTAGTGAATTATTTGGTAGCATTAAAGCCTTTGTCCATAGACTTAATTCCTCATACATACCCAACCATTGATGATGCTCTATTAGATTTTCATTTCCCCTAATACCATACTTATCTCTGTTAATATCACCCTTTCCTGCATGTTCTAAGTATAAGCCCATGGCCCCCCTCTCACTATCTGGCGCTCTCGGAATTTCTAGGCCCTCCCCGATAGGATTGTCATTCATCGTAGTAATAAATTCCTGATCCTTAATATCCTGAATTCTACTATAAAATCCTATCCTTTTGCTCCATTTTAATTTAATCGTCCACATAGCAGTACCATCCAAGCATTCCATATTAATCCAATTATCTATTCTATTTACCATTGGTGGATGAGGCTTTAAGAACAAAGCAATTACTTCCTCGATATCTGCTTTACCATAACAAAAATATTTTTCTCCCACCTCTATTCTCCCATCTTTATAAGGTATATGGAAAGAAATTAGCCCAGCCAAAGAGAGAATATTAGTAATCTCATCGAGCATTTCTCCATCTAATCTCCCATCCGAAGAATCAAGCACTGGGTGATAAAAAACAAAACTTAAAGGTGGCGTAAATAGAGACGCTGTCCATTGGCTTAAAATCATCCTGTTATACCATAATTTATATTCCAATTTGCTCCGATTATCTCCGTAATTCTATTATCGAGAGTTAGGATAGAAAAATCCAGAAGACAATCTGGGATATTTCTATCATCATTGGTATCCATTTTTATTGGAGATTCTGGTAATCGCATAAAGAGATCGTCCAAAGAAACATCCCTGTCCATCCAAATAATCCATCCTTGTGGTATCTCCTGTGTATGAATTATATCTCCAAATTTTCTTAAGAAGGTTCTAACACTGTCTAAAACAGCTACCCTATGAAGTCTTCCACTCGGAGATATCTTCACCCAAACACGATTACCACAAAAGAGAGTTTTAGTCCACAAACTAAGATCCTCATATATTGATTCGTCATCTTCTATAATAGATCTGCCAAAAATAAAATGACCCTCTGCGTATCTTATTAAATAAGTCCATCTAATATCCTTATCTGTACTACCTGCTCCAATAAATAATAAAGGATTAGAGAAAGCATTAGCAATATTTAGATCCTTTAATTGATTCATATTAATCATCCATTTCTTTAAATCCTGTGGATTTAGTATATCATTTAAGATAATTTGAAATTCCATATCATCTAATTGGATGATATGAGCTGTATATCCATGGTCTATAAAGAATTTTACTAGATCCTTTTTTAATAAAGCCTCTCTTTCTGGTTTAATATTATCAGCCTTTCTAATAATGAGATTAAAATTTAAGCCTAATAAAGTATTTGTCCATGTACTAAGATTTTCGTTCATGCCAGTCATATTAACTGGCATATAACGAACTAAATCACTTGAATCCATCCTCCAAATTAATCTAAATACATTATTTTTCCAGATAGCACCTAAAGGATTAACAAAGGTAGATTTTCCTATCCATGTAACCTCGGTATCAAAATTAAAGACCATTGGTGTCCCAGTACCATTAGCTTCTATCTGTTTTCTACCAAAGGTAGTGGATGGAAAATAAACTATTTTTTCTGTCTCTTCTTCCCCTTTTATAGCAAATAAAGAACAGAGCTTCGCTTGGTCGATGGCATCTTCTATTAGAATCATCCATTTACATTCGATAGGAGTGGATTTATTTAAAATGATACATTTAATATCTCCAAAAAGGTTATAGAGATCCTTCTTAATAGTTTGTTGCTTATTAATAGAAACGGCCGGGCTAATTACAGTTATTGTAGTAGTTAAATTAAAAAGACCCTTTGTCCATAAACCTAATTGTGCCATTCCCCTATATATGTAAAAATGGGGGATCTTTTATTTGGAATTATTGTCTACGTGTCCAGTTATTATCTAACCAGGATAATTTAATAATACCCATAAAGGAAGTCATAGTAGGCTTCTCTTTGGAAAGAACTTCGAGATTGATCCACATACTCTTTTCGTCAATCCAATATCCTCCTATAGTAAACATATTATACAATAAATAATAATCTATTTTACCCCAACAATTAAACTGTAATATAAGATTCTTTTCCCCCCCCTCCACTCCAAAGTTATCGTCCCTATAGGGACACGTTTCAACTATAATACCTTTCTTATCTAGAAATTCTATTAGGGAATTTACTGTAGTATCCAATAGCTCATTATAATGATGGTTAAACATCAAAAAAGTACAATCTGGAAAGAATAAAGCTTTAGTCCATGGACTAAGTTCCTTCTTATATGTCTGTAGATGTTTCATTAGGTTTATATATTAAAGGATTTTGTAATCTTTTTAGTTTGGGAATTCCAAGATATTGAAATTCTTTGAGGCGGTGTACCATCCCCATCATATTCCCATAATTCGTTAACCGTACAATAATGGAGTTCTCCTCCAGCAGAATAAAGGTCGTTTGAATATTCTAAATTCTTTAATATCTCCGGTAGAGGAACAATTTCATCTAATACAATAGACCAACTAAAGATGTGGGCTCCTTCGGATTGAATAAAAATTTTTTCATTCCTAACAATATAAAGAATCTTAGTCCCACATCTTCCAAATAAATCTCGGATCCCTATAAACAAATCATTCTCGAAATCTAAGAAAGGATCCTCTTCATCCTCCTGTACCGACAAATATATTGTGGGCTTAAGTCCAAATAACAACTGAGTCCAATCACTCAAACTCTCATTATACGGTACTACTTTTGGTTTCATATAATAAACATAGCCCGTATTAGTCTTACCATTATCACAATCGAAAATTATAGGTAATTGATTAGGAACAAAAGTTAAACTTTTTCTGAACCCTAAACTAGGAAGATTATCTAAAAATACTTTGGAAGGTTCCCCTAAATGATTATATAGCATAAAATATAAAGTTATGGTATCCCCATTCTCCTCATAAGAAGAGATGGTTATTCTATAATTCATCTTCTTGACTATTTCTTTAACCCAATCTAAAATTTGAATAAATCCAATGCCTAAACTAGAAGCAGCATCTATTGAATAAGAAACATAATAAAAAGGATAAGGATTATTACCCATTATAGTGGAGGTCCAAGGACTTAATGTTATCATATCCTTATATATGATAAAATGGGGGTCCTTTTAATCGAATTTCTGGGCTCGCAAAAAATTTTTAAACTAAAGTGGTCCCCCTTGAACCTCCTGGACGAGCTAGGACAAAAACGAGGCGATCCCTCCGTTTTGGCAAAAATCCCGCTCAAAAAAAATCGGAAACCTCAAGGTGGGGGGATAAGTGTTACTCCGCGGAGATATTTAAGGGGGATCATTAGATGGGAGGGGCTATTTGATCCCTAGGGGGCTCCCCGGCGTATGGGGTAAAACCATCATATTTAGGCCCCCCTTTTTTACCCCCGGGGACTCCCCTCGTTTAGTCCCCCTTTTACCCCGAGCCCTCCTGGGACCACGTGGGAGGACTCGTAGGCCCCATCCCTCCGAGAGCCCCGTAGTGTCAGAGCTATGTTAAATTTATGACTGCGAAATGAGTTGGGGGTACCTCCGGTGTTAAAGTTATGTTAGGGGTATGTTAAATAATATGCGAATCATTAACGTAGGGCGCCCAGCAAGTCAAAGCCTTTAACGTTTCCTTAACGGATTTGCTGCCTTGAGGGCGCCCTACGTTAAGGAGTGTTAAAGCATCGGAGGTATGTTAAAGATATTCGGCATATATGATAAACGGGCAGATATGTGGGTTGATGCCAGGTAGTGTTAGGGGAATGTTAATATATGATATAGCCCCCCTTGCCCGTGTGCACCCTCTCGTGGGGGTTCCCTCCCTGGGCCTAGACATAGGATATTATATAGTATGTTTTAGGGGCACATTAAGAACACGTTAAGGTTTTTAATCTTAACGTGCTCTTGGTGATAGTTGGCCTTATTTATTTTGCTGACGTTTCGCTGGCTGCGGCTTCGGCTGCTTTGGCTTTATCTGACGCTTCCTTAGCTTTTTGGGCTTTGAGGATATCCGTAGGCGTTACATCGTGGAGATAGTATATACGTTTGTTGCGCTTTAACGAATATACATCTTTCGTGATCGTTGGGGATACGTCAGGGGTTGTTTCCTGGTCTTTATATTCCGGATTTGGTAATATGACCGAGGAGTCCGTTTTCCTTAACGTTTCCTTGGCGTATAAGGTTGTTTTAGTTACCTTACCTTCTTTGCAGGCCTTGTGCCAGAATACCGTTAAGGCCCTGTCAGTTTGTTTAGAAATGAGCTCTTCAGCTTCTTTAACGGGGTCTGGTTTTTCGTTTTCCAGTACTAACGTATCGGTAGAGTTTTCCTGAGGTTGCTCTGACGCTGACGTTCCTTCTGCGTTACCCTGGGGTTGTTCTGACGCTGAGCCTACGATAGGCTCTTCTGCCGATGCGGGTGTTACGATTTCGTTAACTTTGGAAAGATCGTTAGTTTTAACGTTTCCCTTAGGGCCTTTACCCTTTTCGGTGCCTGCGGCGAGTTTCTTTGCGGCGGCTGCGATTTGTTTTTTGTTCATTGTTTGTTTGTTTTAATGATTAATTTGATAGTGTAAAAGTAATGAAATTTTTAATTGGTTCAGGTTAAGGGGTTGTTAAGGTTTTTTTAAAAGATTGTTAAAGGATTTTTGTTATTGTTTTATTATTTTGATAGAGCAAATATACAGCCCTTTTTTAAATTTTCAGGTTAAGGGATTGTTAAAGTGATTATAGAAATTTGTTAAGGTCTTTTATATAATAATAATGAAGTGCGTGTGCGCGTATAAGGGAAAGGATGTTAAGGAAGTGACAGGGGTTAATTAATGTTATGTTAAGGAATTTTTCGCGGTGCCTGTGCCGCGAGGGTACCCTTACAAGGGTGCAAATGTAATGAATAAAATGTTAGGGTGATGTTAAGAATAAAAATCAGCTTTAGGTGGAGGCGCCACGGTTGGAAATTTCCTTTAGGAAAAAAATCAGCTTTAGGTGGAGGCGCCACGGTTGGAAATTTCCTTTAGGAAAAAAATCAGCTTCAGGTGGAGGCGCCGGCGAAGATATCGGGCGCACTCGGAGTTTTCATAGGGCGGAAAAAAAGGTCCCGAAGGACCTAAGAAAGTTATATGTGGTAAATATTAGTTGGCTGAGAATTTGTGGGTATGGTCAGATGTGAAATTTTGTATATTAGACATTACCTGGTCCATTGACATATCAGGAGTAATGTGATGTTCGAGGTTTTCTAACTTATCCTCGATTTGTTTAATACATTCGTCACATGGGGTATTATTGTTATTTGGCCGGGATAACGTTCTACTGAGAACTGTTTCGTCAGATTTTATATCTGATACTTTCTTAACAATTCTGGAAATTATCTCATCAGCTTTAGCTGAGATATAAGCGGGAGAAGCGAATATTACTGTGGCTCTTGCGTTACTCTGAAGTACTTGTTTATTTCCCTTATTGAGTTGTGCTAAGGCTTTGTTAATGATGAGAAACTCTTTTGCGTACATAGTATTAGTTTTTTTGAGGTTAAATGATTAAATTTTGATAGGGTAAAAGTAAGAAAGGATTTTAAATTTCCTGGTTAAAGGATTGTTAAGGTTTTCTTAAAGGTTTGTTAGAAAAGAATTTTATATAGTATGAAAGAAATAATAGATATGAAAAATAAACATATCCAAAAACTACCTATCTCATACCCAAAATCTATTACTTCCTCATTTGTGTCCTCTTTAACGAAACGATTAGAGTAAAACGTTAGGATGAATGGTCGAGTGAAAAATCCAGTGTCCTCGCTCTCACGTTCTATTTTTATTTCAGTTTTATTTTTCATAATCCAAAAGTAATAAATAAAACAATAGGTCCGGGTTAAAGGAATGTTAAGGATTAAAAAAAATTCCCAGCATCGAGGGGGTACCGCCGATAGTTTTTTAAATCCCCTTTCCCCAGATGCCGGAGGCACCCTGCCGTTCACTGTTGTTATATGAGCGCGTCGGCACCAAATTCTTTATAGAATCTTTAACAAGAAATATCATTATCCTTAACGGTTTTTGTTATACATTTGGATAATAAAAACAATGGACATGAATATAAAACAATTAAGGACGAAACTTTATATGACCAAATTAGATTTCGTAATGTTTATAATTTCCATTATTTTATCGGTGATAGAAATTATATTAATAGTTTCATTATATAATAAAAAATAATAATATGAAAAAGTTCATTACACTTGGCTACGAGAGCCCGCACATTACAATTACTATTCATGGAATGGAATGGGTAGGAAAATTAAAAAGATGGATGTGTAAAAAATTTAATGAGATAGATCCACATGCGAGTCTTTTTCATTAAGTAAGATCCACATAGGTTTTATTACTTATGTGGATTTTTTATGGAATATTATATTAAGAAAATGAAAATATTTAGGGGTGCCCTCACAAAGCATTGCTATTTAGGGGTGCCCTTAACGTTTATGCCCCGGCCCTAAATATTTAGGGGTGCCCTCACAAAGCATTGCCTCTGATTTCATTTTTTGAGGGACTCTCACCCAAAAAAGGAACAATTCACCTTTGTAAAGATATGAAAAATTAACTTAGTAGGGCGCCCTACCTCGCTAAAATTTCATATATGTTTTGTTAAAGTTTTGTTAAGATTTAAAGCTACTTTAACAAAAGATTAACAAGGAAATTCAGAAAAGATTCATTATATTTGTATTGGGAAATGATTGTGGTTAATTTTGTAATTAAAAAAGATTAAAATGGGGCACCCTCGTGAAAAATCATCCCGAGAGGCACCCCACAATTCTTAGGCAGATATTAAAATTATTTCAATATATTTTAGCACCTGCGGGGGTGCCCTGATATGATTGATTCGACCTATATTTTATTTTTATGATATGTTAACGCAAAGTGAATGGACGGGTTTATACCTCATCCATTCATATAGTCGGGTATGGTGATACGAGACTGTATTTAATAGCTATTACTTATATAATTTTAATAAGTATATCCTGCATTATAATACTCATTTATCGATGTGTAGTGCCTGATCTCGCCTTCGCCAGTTCTGGGATCACCAACTACCACCTCTATTTCTTCATTAGGTAGCCACTGAGCTGAGATAGCTTTACCCGGGGGGATTGCATTAAGAGATTCGCAGTTACCAAAGCGGTCTCTCTGAACAAGAACACCATTATTATCTGGTGCCAGTTTCACTCTCATCATTTGTAATACTTCTTGTTGGAATGCCATATACTATTCTTTAATTGTTATTTATAGGACAAAAGTAATCAATAAAATTTGAATTATCAGACCTTCCTCTGTTAAGATCTTGATAAAGCTTGAACTGGTAGAGGGTGTACTCAAGGGGCCCTCGTAGGGGACATATGCCATCTATACGGGGATCCCCCTATGCCCCATAACGGAACATATCATTAAGTAAATGCTATAATGTATATGCATGTAATAGAAAAACTAATAGAGAAGAGCCCGGATTATACCATAGATAATTTTGGTGTAGTTAGAAATACATTTGGAAAAAGTATTATACCAGCACAAATGGATGGGTATAAAATGATTTGGTTAATTACTGATGGTAAGTCTAAAAAATTTAGGGTTCATCGATTAGTAGCGGAGGCGTTCATACCTAATCCAGATAATAAACCAGAAGTAAATCATATAGATGGTAATAGAACTAATAATACTGTTACTAATCTTGAATGGGTAACTAGTAAAGAGAATACAGACCATTATATTAGTTTAGTAGAGAGTAGGGTGCTATCACAGGTCATAAGAGTAATAAATAGTTTGCCAGAGGATTATCCAATTACTAAATTACCAGAAATATTAGAATTAATGAAATAGGAAGCTCCATACCTGCTTCGTCTGATGTCAGCCGAACAGTAAGGCGCCCTCAATGAGTTATGCAGCCTTTCTGCACACGTGTAATACATTATTGAAAATTCTTATTTATATTCCTCGCGCGGAAAAAAACCCCAGGGGCGCCCTTACAAGACGTTTGTTAAAGAAAAGCAAGAGAAACTCCCCTTGCTTTTCTTTAAGGTTACTCTTACGCTTCCTTAACTTTACTCTCTGCTTCCTTTAACGCATCTAATCTTTTCTTCTCTGACGCAGCCTTAACAATATCGTTAGGGGTTACATCAATTAAATAATAGATACGTTTGTTACGCTTTAACGAATAGACAGGTACGATTTTTTCATCAATCGTTACGGTCGCGTCAGTGAGCCTTAAGATTTCGTTAACCTTTAAAGTTGTCTTCGTGGTTTTTTTCACATTTGAACAACTTTTATGCCAATAAACCAATACTGATCTTGGTTCCTCTGGCTTTTCTTCAACGATTGGTTCCAACGGTTCGTTAACAACTTCTACTAACGTTTCTGTAACGGTTAGTGTTTCGTTAAGGGGTTCTGCCTTAACGTTACGAGGTACTCTCTTTGCTTTGGACATAGAATAAAATTTAATTAGTTAATTAATAAAGTGTAAAAGTAAACAAATAAATGTTAAGGAACTGTCAAGGACATATTATTTTGTGTTAAAGTCATGTTAAGAAAAATGAAAAAGACAAGACCTGAGAGGGCGCCAATCTTAACAAAAGATTAACAACAAATATTTTTTTATTCAGAAACCATTTCTTAATTTTGATTTGTTAAAGGAATGATAAAGTTCATCCCATTATAACATCTTTAACAATTCCCTTCTCTTCTGGCATTAACATAACCTATGAAAGTTTACCGCAAATTTCTGATATGGATTGTGCAAACACAACGTCGCATTTTCCTTAGACGTATTAATCGAATGATTACTAAGTATAGAGAAGAACTCTCGTCTATCCAGAAAACAGTCCATCATAATGGTAATCCAATAAAAAACGAAGAACTAAGATGGAAAGTATCCAATTTAGCCATGACCATTACACACCTCGAAGGTCTTAAGAATGCTTTGATTTAAACATCCATTATCCCGGCCCTAATATCTTGATATTAAAAAAGAATCTGGTCGCTTAAAATCATGCTTAAAATCGACCAAATTAAGGACCATTGTTATAATCTTTATGCCCCCTTATTGCGTTATATCACTTATGAAATATTGAGTAATGTTGCGGAATGCAAGCGGCGCCCCAGTAAGAAAACTGCGAGTAAATTTAAACATAAGATTTGGCTATCCCCACAAAAAACACCCACTGATAGTAGGTGTCTCCAAGGGGCCAGGGTGGGGCCGCACAAGAAAAGCCCGTAAAAACGAGCCATTTCTTAGTTCAAGATACACTTTACTTCTTGGGTTCAAATACAATACCTTCTGTCGAAGTAGTAGCACCTGTACCCTTTAGGACCTCATCTAAATCAATGTCCCTCTTAAGCATGATGTCTATTATAGCTTCACGAGACACCTCACCATGATTATCGAAGATTTCACCCGGCTGTACAGCGTGAAGATCCGCCAATCTTGGGTTCTTCTTCTCGATCTCCTCAGCTATCATCTTACTCTGTGGACCCAATGCCTTAATAAGACTAATATAATAAGATGGTCCAAGGTCCAATGTAGCTATAACAATACCTAAACTATTAGATAGAGTTATCTTCTCCGAGTCCGTCTCCTTTAAACCATCCAACATAAGAATAGTTGCGAGCTTCTTGAGCATGCTCTTGATCTCGTCCATGTCAAGCTTACCATTTTCTTTGTGAATTCCCATTGCGTTGTTTATTTAAATTTGTAAGTATTATACATACAGAAGCCAATTACACCTATAGCTAACCAGTTCGCTGTACTATTACCTGGCATAAACACAATACACAAAGCATTAGCTACTATTAATAAAGCATCTATTATCAATATCGTTTTTCTTTTCATACCTTTATTTTGTAAGTTTTATACATGCAGTATATGATTACTAGAATAGCAAATAAGTTCAATGGCCACAAAAAAGATTGTAATAAAGCAATAGCCATTATATTTATAACTATACACAAAAATTGTATGGTTAGTGCATATCTCTTAATATTCGTCATAACTTCTTAATTATGTACAAATATAATAAACTTATTCTGAATGATTACGAAATTGATCGTTAAAATTTTGTCAAGAAGTGCAAATGCCACACATACTTAATAAATCATTATATTTCATTCAAGGCATGAAAATGAAATTGGGGGCGCCTCTGACCTATTGATTCCCTATTTTTACCCCCATTCTTCACAAAAAGAGCCATACATAACGTATAGCTCCTTTCTATCAAACATAACCACTAAAACCTATTTTATTACTATTTCTTCTATACCCATATGACGAGCAATACTCTCATCGTCCGAAGCCTTCTGCAAGGTAAGCCTCTTCTTATACTCAAACCGAATCTCCTTAAGCTTAAGCACTTCCGAATATGAAAGATCTACAATTGGTCTGTAGATCTCGGCATAGCTCATCTGATCTGATAAAACATGCACCCAACGAATATCTAATCTCCTTAAAATCTCCTGCACTGCCTTGGCGTCCTTCTCATCCACTTGTGGTAATAATGCCTGAAGCTCCTCAAAGATCACCTTCATCTCCTGTGCAGCAGTTCTAGCTGATTCCACTTCATCCGAACGATTATAAAACTTACCATTAAAATCAATCAGCTGGTTAATCTTAATGATAATTCCCGCTACTACTGCTGGTACATCTACATTATCTACCGGTATTCCACCAAACCAATACTTGGTGTTCTTTATCTGCTCGTCCGTGAGAAGATCCACATACTCCTCGATGTCATTCCTATCCCAGTAAGACTCTACTTGTATCCATTTTGATCTCATTGCATGAGGATATGCTATAGTTGGTTCCTCTTCTGCTCCTTTCTTAGGCTTCTTCACACGCTCCTGCTTTGGCCAAACCTCTCTTACTTCCCTACCCCGATAATTGTAATACTTAACTGTTTCCCATCTATTACCCCTACCCTCCGGAAATACCTTCCTATAAATTTCATAGTTATTACCCTCGGAGTCATATGTATAATACTCCATCTTCTCCAACTCATGTTTAGGCATTCTCCTACCTTCGTGGATTGGACCTTCAGGATAACCATTCTTGGCCTTGTGATTAACAAGTCCCATTAAGGTTTTAGTAAATAAGCTAAGTGTCTTTTTCATCTGTCCCTATTTTATTAAGACAAAAGTAATCAATAGTTGGATAAGTTATATCAAACCCCAAGTTAAAGATTTGTTAATCATGAACTGGGTGTGGAGTGTATCCCTTACCCCTCCAATACTCTATCAGATCAGCAAATGGCTTCACCGGAGGAGTATCCATAACCATCTTCCGGATCTCCTCTGCATTAGGCTTATCCTTATACTTCTCTACAATCCCCTGGTATGGCTCGAGGTATCTTCTCTTTACTTCATCCCAGGTATCCGCTCCACCATCAATAATAAGTCCGATCTGATCAAACCAATTACAGGTTATCTTCCGGGTAAGCTGGTCAAAATGCTTCTTATTAAGCTCTCCAGCATCGTCATCACGATTGTAACCATCCGGTAAAGGAGTTACTACAATAGGAGAGGCGTAAGACTTCTTCTCTACCTCTACACCCCAAAATTGAGCAACCTCTTCATCAATCTTGTTAATACCAATTGGTTCTCCTTTTGCGTCTTTGATTTGAAATCCCATGTCATTTAATTTTATAAAACAAAAGTAAAGAATAGTTTAATACGTCCCTGTTAAAGAATAGTTAAGATTTTTCATCGTTATATCTAGAAGGTTTCGTACTATTAGTACTAACATACCATTTCTTATCAGTCGGATAGTAATTCCTACTCTGTAAAGTTGCCCATGCATGGTCTGCCTCTGCCTGGTCATTGGCATAAATAGTAATAGTATAATCACCCTTGGAAAATAAAAATTTCTCGCTCATAATACTATATTTTATTAAGACTACCACACAAGAGAAGAACCATCAATAATAAATTTGAAATCCTCCACCTCTTTTATTACCTCCGCAGATATACCATGAATAGAATATGAACCAGTTAACGCCTGCTTATACATATCTAAAAATAGATTAGCCAAACTATCACTGAGCTTCACCCACTCACACTCATCACCATTTAACATCACTTCATTAATAGTGTAAATTTCTAATAATGTAACCGACTGCCTCCAATGCTCATCCAAGTCATTGGATTTATTATTTATTGTGGCTACTATATACAGAAACCTATCAATAGATATTTTACCCAATAACTTACGATATACTTTACGCATATCTTCCACCGTCATCTCTTTGAACGTAAATGATATAATATTTTCCATACACTTCAATTTTTTTGTTATTTAATTTTATAAAACAAAAGTAAAGAATAGTTTAATACGTCCCTGTTAAGGAATAGTTAAAGATTATAAGGGACGATTACTATTAATCCACTTGGAACAAATTACTTTCATACTCTGGATAAGTTCTTCCCGAATATCACCCCTCATTAAGTTATTAACATCATTCGACTCATTCGACTTAACTTTATCTATAAGATTGTCTAATGTATAGAAATCGATAAGAACTTCTTGTGGTATCTTTGGTAAACTCTCCATTATTCGTCCTTGAAGTTATCAGTATCCAATAGGCACTTTACCTGCACACCAGTAAGCTTTAAAAACCTCTGCGGAGTAATAGGCAAATCCTCATCCTGCCGATGCACTGCCCTTTCTAAATTACCCGTAATGAACTGCAGGTTTCGCAATACCATAAATCCAAAATGATCCACGTGCGGCGTAAAAAGAGTATCAACACCTTCAAAACCCATTCTTTTTAAATGAGCCTCAACCAAATGAAATTCCTCCACTGTCTGAATTGGTATTTTTATCATCCTCATAATTCTATATTTTATTAAGACAAAAGTAAGGAATAGTTCAATACGTCCCGGTTAAAACCACGTTAAATTTTAATTAAAAGAGTCCTCCAATATTAGTCTCTAAAACAGTGCCGGGGCGCCCAAGGCAAGTTTGCAAAGGCTGCAAAACGCATCGGCGGCGCCCAGGACTTTCTAATAAACGTTAATTTTTTGTTAAAATTATTACGACGCAATACTCCCAGAGAGTAGAGTCCATCTTCGTTAAAACCTAGTTAAAGTTTCTTCCGCAGGTTTGACGCCGAATAGATCCATTCAAACACACCCAACTTTGTTAATCTTTTGTTAAGGGAGTCTAGTCAAGTAGAATGAATAAGAGTAGGGACTCTACCCAATAAACCCCATACAAACGCAAAACCTATGAATTCAAAAATTAACGGGGCACCCTCGAGTGGTATCTTCATTGTTTTATGCGAAAATCAGTGGAAAAACCCGCAGGTCCTCGGAAAAACTACACTCGTGGTGGACGGGTCAAATGGAGCAGCAATTAGGGGACCTAAAAACGGAATTTGCATTGGAGTGCCAATATGGCCTTCCAATCAGTAACCATGCCGTAATTGGCGAAAAATGCAGGTTTCTCTAAAATCTGGGTAAATTGGAAAGAATTGGTGGTCCCTATTGGATAAGTGGGGCGGGAGGTACACGAGGCACGGGGAATGGTAGAAACGGGGCGAATATATGCCTCGCGTACGGGGGCATGGAGGGGACCCCATCGAGGTATTCCCCGTAGTGTCGAGGCGGCACGGGGCGGGACAAAAAACTTGGTTATTTGTGACTATTTGTTATTAAAACGACCACAGCCACCTTCGAGTGTTAGGAGTATATCTTCTCCGTAACCGCAGGTGAGTTGGTAGAGTTTGTTCCCTGGCTCGAGTTCTTCTGGGAACCCGTCTGACCAAATGATGGCTTCTGGGAAGTGGTGTTTGAAGGCGAGTAAGCAGGCTACTGTTGCCGTGTCGTAGGATAGGCGTGCGGTCTTACAGCATTGGAAGTAGAGTCCTTCTTCTGGTTCTTCTCCCTTGTATGGTTTGTAGTTCATGGTAATCTGGAAGATGTCATGAGCGTCGGGTGAGGTGAAGCGGACAGTGCGGTTAGTTAGTACTTGTCTGTTTCGGATAGAGGGATTGTGGTCTGGGAGGTTTGGGTTGGTTGCTCTTAATGAAACCCCGCTTTCCCAGGAGTGGACTATTATCTTTGAGCAATCCTTGAGGAAGAGAGCGAACCTTTTGGGGTCTAGTTGTTTTGGTCTCCGCCATGCGTGTGTATATCCCATTGTTATTATTTTTATAAGACAAAAGTAAGGAATAGTTTAATAGGTTCTTGTTAGGGGGTTGTTAATTCTTTGAAAATGTTTTGGTGCTATCGAGTTTTTTGGTTCCATTATCAGTCCACCATTCTATAATTTTGATAGTATCATTGCATGTTGGTATAGGTTTAGCTGGGTTCTTTATAATGGCATGTGTTATTGGTTTTTTGTGGGGTTTTGGTTTTTTGGCTGCTAGTTGGATGATTGTGGGTTGTATAACTCTAACGAGGATTTGTGGCATTGGGAATTTGGCTACCCAGGCGTGGAGGTCGACATGAATAGTAAATGGCCAGCCACAGCTACAATTTGGTATGTTCTTCCTTTCGGCTACTAGTACTTGTGTTCCGTGAAAGCGTCTATTTAAGTAAGCAGGTTCGTCCTTCCAGGTGTGTAATGAAGAGTCTGGATCATCTGATAGAGATGGGTATTTCTTTTTGAGTATTTTATAGCCCTTATCGATGTCTTCTTTTGTTTTGGCGCTCATGACGAGGTCGTGGTATTCTTTGAAGGAATATGCATATTCGTTATATCTGTGTATGCTATCTAGGTAGTTTAGGTACCGTGGATCGTTCTTATCGTGAACGTATATGGTATCTGTATACGCGAATGAAAAGAGTGGGAGGATGAGTAAGATTGGTAGTAGTTTCATATATGTTATGAGTGGTTTTTAATATTTTCTTCGTCGAGAGATTTTTTGGCTGTTAATAGTATTTTGGTTTTGATGAGATGAATGTTTTTCGTACATCTCTGGTGGTTTTTCTGAGTTCTTTCCAGAGGAGATAGGATTGGATGTTGAGTGCCCATTCTTTATTGAGTACCTTCCGGGGTATTTTGTTGAGGGCTTCGTATTCTTTATCGGGGAGTTGGGGAAATAGGTTCCATTTGGCGTTTGAGACTATTCTCTCTTTGTATAGGGATTTTTTGACCCAAAATTCCTTATAGTGTTCTACTTCTTGGTAGGATCCACGTCCTCTGATTGCGTATGTTCCTTCTCTAACAGCACTCGTGGGTATTTCTTTGGGTTGGGGTATGAATTCGTATTCTTTTTTAATTTCCTCGAGGTTGTTATAGATTTTACCACTATATCTAAAATGGATGTAGTTAGCGAAGCTCCTATCGTTTGGGTCAAACTTGAATGTGAATGTGGTCATATCTAGTGGTTTTAATTTTGTGTGGTAGGATGCGGGTTTTTGCGTCTATCCACTTGATGTCGTCCAGGCAATCTATCTCTCCGTTGAAGACGTAGCGGGTATCGTAGTCTTCCCGAATGCCGAAGAAGATGCGTCCATCTTTATCATCGTAGAGGAGGGATAGTTTTCTTTTATGGTCTACCGAGATTGGATAGTTGTGTTCTTCGTCCCAGAGATGTGTGGAATAGGCAACGATGCATTTGCCGTCGTTCTTTTCTACCTTGTAGTGTAGGTCTTGGAGGACTTGTTCTATCCCTTGGAAGAAGTCTTCTTGGGGTTGTGTTATGGTCTCTTCAAGTGGTAACCCAATTACTGTAATCATCATTGGGCTACTGGTATATTTGTAAAGTCGGTCTCCTTTTTCTCCTGTGGTTGTAATAGAGAACCCCAGTTCTTCAGGGTCTTCTTCCTTATCCGACTCATCATAGGCTACTCCTTTCTCTATCTTGGTTATAATGTCGAGAGGTATGAAAAGTTGTTCTCCTTCGCTATCGGAGAATGTTAGGTATTCGCCTGGTTTGATGACGGTAGCACCTTGTATAACTTCGAGTATTGCGTTCTTATCTTTGTGGTTCATATTATTTTCTGGTTTTAGCTTTGAGGTATGCTGCTGCAGTGGCTTTGGTTATTTCTGCATCGTTATGTAATTGGAGTGTTAATCCTTCAAGAGCTGGGTTTTTGTCCTTATTGACTATTTTCCACACAAAGATTGTTTTTGGATCAAATTCAGGACCGGTTGAGTGGGAAAATTCGAAGTGTTCGGTATTACCTGTTTTGGGATTGAATACCATATAGGTAGTTCCGAATGGTATTCCTTTCTCGCTCATGGAGATTACTTTTGTCTCTTTATTATAGGAGTTTGGGTGATCCTGGAGATTGATGGTGTGCATATCCTTTAATTTTATAAGACAAAAGTAAGGAATAGTTTAATACGTCCTTGTTAAGGGAATGTTAAAGATTAAAGAATTAGTTTTCTATATCTTCTACCTTTAGGTTGCGTAAATTATTGATAGCATTGTTGTACATGTCCCTATCGGATTGTAGTTGTCGAATTAGGGAGTCTTTGGCTGCTGTTAGGGAAGTAAATACCTCATTAGAGTTATGGCATAGTTTATCCCCGACCATTATGGATTTTGGTTCTTCTGTTGTTTTGACTATTCTGGCATAGTATAAGTACTTGTCAGAATGTTCTATTTTGTAGTTCATTGGTGAAATTTTAGTTCTCCAATATTAGGGTTGTCAGGTGGTAGATCTGTTTGTGTGTGGCTTTGGCCAGTAGGAATTTTACTCCAATGACGAATTCTTCTTCGGTGATACTACCCCCAATATACCAAGATTGTATTTCGTTAAGATCGTCCTTGATCTTTTTTGGCAGTTCTCTTTGGCGTTCTGTGTATTTATGAACGGCGAGGGGTTTTTTGTGGACTATGCTTTTTGGTTTCATATTATTTAATATTTAGAATATAAAAGTAATGAATAGTTTAATACGTCCTTGTTAAGGGAATGTTAAAGATTATTATTTAATTATGGATGAAAAATAAGGCGATTTAACAGACCCATATATCATTCCTTAATGCAGATATTAATAATCAATTTGGTCTTAAATTTATATGCTTAAAATCGACCAAAATGCAGACCATTGTTATAATATTCATGCCCCCTCTTTGGGTATATCTTTTGAAGATACTGTGAGTTTGTCGGGGCGCATTCTCGGCCATGACATAAGTAGTTTTCTGTCAAATAAAAAAGGCTTCGCGTTATGCGAAGCCCTGATAGGGTTTAGTGATACTTATTCTATGCCAAGATTAAGTAAACTCTTAACAGCCGTGGAGTATAAGGATGGCTATGATTGCTATCCATACCCAGGTGTAATCTGTTTGCGGTGGTTTTGCTGCTACTTTCATATTATGAGTTTTTGTTATCTTCTGTTTCTCCCTGGGCGTGTAACCATCCTTTGGTCCACATATCGGATTTACTCGATGTTTTGGTGCCGAATGTTTCCTCGGTAGAAGGGTTATCGTAATATGCTTGTTGTCCCTTCCTGTACTCCCTGAATTCTTGTGGGCTCAGGGAGAGTTCGTCAAATTTCTCTTCGTTTGCCATTATTCAGCGTCTGATAGTTCTTTTACTACAGGTTGCATGTGTTCTACTTTATCCAGGAGACCATCCAGAGTATTGCTCCTGTAGGTTGTTTCCCCTTCCTTTTCGAGGATATAGCTCTGTAGTGGTTTTTTACCAACCTGGTAGCTTGTCCAGCCAAGTTCCTGGAGTTCTACAAAACGATCTACCCTTTGATTATGTGTTCTGTTCTTTGCCATTATTTCGTATTTAAGTTATGGACTGAATTTTTTTGTTGTTCGTAGATGGACAGATACTGATTTCGTTGATCTTCATCCAGATCAGTTCTTTTCAGTATGTTCTCTGTGAGCATCAATGCGTAATGAACGGCATTGGATAGTTCCAAATGGTCTTTTTTCAATTCGTTGGCCTGGCTCATCGTTTGATTATTTTTACCTCGTCCAGAAATACTTGTAGTTTTGGTCCTTCGTCTGGTAGAAAGATACAATAACCTCTTTCCTCATGTTTTTTATATGGTAATATAGTTATGAGGGTACCGGGTGTCTCTATTCCTTCCTCTGTGGTATGAGTAGCAGGTGCCGGTAATTTTAAGGGTACTTCAATAGCGTCGTATGCTTTTTCGTAATAGTTATATAGGTCTTCCACTGTTTTGACCCGGGAGAGTGAAAACATTTTGAGGTAGTCAGTACATATTTCTTGTACTAATTGGCTGTTGCGTAGGAGCTTAGCCTTGCGTGCAAGGAGAGCCTTTTGTTGTTTATGCGTCGGTCCCTTTGTTGTCTGTGCCATATTGACCTGCTTTTTTATAGTAATCCACAGCCATCATGTATTGAGGCATAGGTAATTTCATTTCGTTTAACCATTGAGAGAGTTGAAGGTCCAGCATATTTGGTGGCCAAGTATCGAGGAATGTTAGTAGGGCTTCGTCTGTCCACTCTTTGTCGATTTTTTTGTTATCCCTCTTCCATTCTTCCGGTACTCCTTCAAACCTTACCCGAAGCATAATATAAAGGGCTTCGAGTGCTTCATCAGAGAGCCCAATTTCGCAGAAAGTAGTAGATTTACCATTCAGGACGCGGACTTTCTTTTTAAAACAGAATGCTTCTGAGTCCGTTTGTTGGGCACGGATGAATTGGAGGATGTTACCTGTTTCTTTATGTCCTTCCGGGCCAATTTCCATATCCTCCTGTAGAGTAACCCTGGTATTTTTAAACCGGGTAGTCATTGCGTTGAGGAAGGCCTTTGTGTAGATGCCAGGTCCACCAGGTATGAATATTCGTTTTTTAATCTTGCGCATAGAATGATTGATTTAGAAGACAAAAGTAATAAATAGTTTAATACGTCCTTGTTAGGGGATTGTTAAAGATTTTATAAGGTGGTAATGGATATAAATAAGTCTAATTGCTATTAAAAATGCAGTACACCAGAGGTATAGATCAAACAGAAAGCAAACAACTACAGAGGTTTTACCAGGGTAGTAATATTTACTACCCGTATATAAGTGGCTAAATGGTAGAAATATTGGCCATTGATATGGATCTTTCTTGCTCATATATTTGATTGTGTTATTAGATTATTTCATTTTGGTTTTATAAATAGGTCTACTAAAGAACGAAGAACCTTTTTCCACTCTTTTATTGGTAATATAATGAGGCTTAGTATCATTAGACCCAAATAAAGGTACATCTTATTGATGGATACTTCGCCGATCCTAATATCGTAAATAAAGAGTGTAACTCCAACAAAAAATGGTAGAGCCTTTAGTGAAAATTTCCAATCCATAGATAAGAAAAGTATATAAATAAGTGCTAGTAAAAAAATCCAAGCTCCGGATGGTAATGGCTGTGTCATAGGATATTTTATTTTTAGGTTTCCAATTCTTTTTAGGTTTAGGTGGTTCAGTTTCTTGTATAAGAAGTCGGTCCATTGAAACAGAGACTCTTCCAATGCATATCCATGGTATATCTCCTTGTGGACCTACAAACTCAACACTCTTTATTTTAGTAGGACGTTTAGTTGAGTCTATTTCTTTAGCCATTTTACCTATTACATAAGTACGAAATCCATCATGTGTAAAAATCCATCCCTTCTTTTTTAGTGACTGAATATATTCCGTTAATGGGATATAGCCTTTCAACCATACATTATCATTCCAAAAACTAACTATTTTTTCGAAGGGTACATTATCTCCTATCTCCGAGAGTTTTTTAGCAAGATCGAAGTCTTGCCAATGTACCTTTAAGTGGAATGGTGGATCTGATAAATGAGTAACATTGAGAGTTCCATATTCTTCTCCGTCTCCACAGGAGTAACCTATTGATGCTCCTGATTGGAGGAGATTAAAAACTGTGAGTGCTCCTTTGTTCATAACTTATCCTATTTGAGTTATCTTTTTACACTTATTACACACATAGTGATGTTTGGAACATACGTCACTTACGCCATCTTGTACATAGCTACTACCCGGCGAGGGTTTACATTTACACCATTGGGCTTTCTCCCAGTCAAGCTGGTCCTGTATCTTCTTACCCTCTGCTTCGCTCATATCCTTACCATGACACTCCATGCAGGACATAAGGGTTATTTGGGTATAAGGTTTACCATATACACTTACCCTGGTAAATTGGGTACCTCTGCCTTTGCACATTGGGCAGTGTCCTAATGTTGTTGGATAAAAGAAATAGTTGTAAGATAGCTCTGGGGCTACCATGAAACGGATTTCATCTTCATCATAGTCAAGGCAGATTGTTGGTTCGGTAAATGGCAAAGAGTATAATTGGTATAATGCTCTGCTGTCATGAAGCTTTTGTGCACCAATTGGAAATTTAATATCCATTCCTTCCACAGTAAAGTAGTCAGGAGTTATGTCCTTAACTATTTTGTCCTCTAAAAGAGTATCATCAGAGAATACTGAACCTCCACCCTCTGGCTTGGGTAGGATCTTACAAACTATTATTCCTATCTTGGCACCCTTCTGAAGGTATCGGTGGAACTTATCAACTGAATTTATTTTTCTCATTTCCTTTTATTTATAAGACAAAAGTAAGGAATAGTTAAATAAGTTATTCATATGGGTTTGTTAAAGATTCTATAAAATATTTTCAGGATAAACTCCTTACGCTCTTTCCTTCTACGAGCCATATCGGATAATACTTTACTGATTATCGATGGCTTTCCACTCACATGCTTCATAATCCAATCTATTTTAACGATGATCTATCAACTGCTTTGTAGAAGGCTTTGAGACCCTTCAAGTCTATTTTGTATACCTCTTTATAAGGACGTATTTTATCAAATTTCGTTTTGAGCTTTTCTTTTACCGGGTTTACTCCATTAATTAACCATAAAGAGGTATCGTTGAAAGCTTGCTCTATCTTGCGTTGGAAAACTCTTTCGGCATATTTACGGAAAATGTTTGGGTCGTCGCAATAGATAATATTACCCACATGACATATACCTGGTTTATCCAGCCACACTTCACCAATTGACCCAAATGTTTTTAGCATCCATTTATTAGTTGTAGGTTCTCCGTTGCATCTACAAACTCTTTCACCTTTCATCCATGTTATGCTATATCTCATGATTGGTTTGGTTTTATAATAGAAATATTGGACATTGGAATAAAGCCAAAGCCATTTAGATTTATTGGGTTCTCGTCGAGGTTTATTGGAACATCTCCATTCTCATGGTAGTATACACCACTTCCACAAATAACATATTGGTTACAACTAATATATTTTATGGTTGGTAGCGTACCTGTATATGGATGTATTAAATAGATTGTGTATTTCATAGTTTTAAATTTTTTCCAAGTTCGGTTAAAACATACCCATTTTTGCTATTATCCTTAAACTCAATGAGCCCATATTCTTTTATTAACTTATTAGTGGATTTCCTATCATAGGTCTTCCAATTTGGTACGGTATGAAAAGAACCAGGTGGCACATTATCAAAAAATAGTTTCCCTCCTGCACGAAGTCGTTGGATGATCTCTTTGTGGCTATTAGTAAGATTGATAACTATTTCTTCGTTGCTCATGAACCAGTTTTTAACTCGTAGCGTTTATAAAATCCCTCTGTACCATGGAATGTTAGCACTTCACCTTTCTTTACATCCAGTCCATCATGGAGTGCTTCCACTTTTAGTATCAAATATATACCAGATCCTGGATCTTCGTATGATAAGACCTTAACGGTAAGTCCTGGTACTTTACTAACGTACTCTTGTCCTGGTTTTGGTTCTTTATTCATGGAGTAGTTTATTTTCATTGCGCCACTGTAAGAAACTTATTTCAAAAAATACCCATCCTACGTAACAAAAGATAGTACATTTTGGATCATCATCGTCACCATCTATTCCAAAACGAAGATATGGTAGTAACTCAAAGATCCACCATCTTTTACCTTTCAAATTAGGAAAACCAATACCAAGATTAGTTTGATGTTTCCCTTCGATGACAAGTTCCAAGGTAGTTGGAAACTTATTAAGTCTATATTTCGACATGTCTATTAATTTTGAGCCTCTTAAATACATTACCGATCTCTTCCAAGGAGCATAGACTAAAATCGTCCTCTTTATATTGATAACGAATTTCTACTTCGTATTGAATATTATATCTAATGTGGACAACAATGAATTCGTCTTCATTATCCGAGTCATTAGTAATGCTAATAAAAGAATACTTCAACCTCGACGGGGCTCGTACATCAACGAGTAAATTCTTAATACCAAAATCCCTAGATGGGTCTAACATGGTTTTGATTTGTTCAAACACACTATTAGTAATTGGTTTTAATTCTTTCGTGTCGCTTCCTTTTACCTTAATCATGGTGCAGTTATTTGTGGGAGTCCACCCGGGTTAACTTTAGGTACTTTTGGTCCTTCTCCTTCTTTGGCACATGTTATACGTCCGAATGCGCCACAGCCTCTTTCTCCAGAGTCATAACAATAGAAATAATAGGTACCATCCAGAGGAACATCATAAATGGTTTCAAAGGTCGAGCTACGCCATAACCTGCCTAAGAGACAGCGGGACATATAGTTTTTACCCTCTCCTTGATAGTTCCAGATGTAGCTGTTGTATTCCAAATGAGCACCTAATAAATGTTCCCGCTCCTTGAGGTCCTGCATTATAGCCAATACTTCTTTGGAGAGACTTTCTTCTTCACTATGATGATAGAAAATTATATTAGTCCGTACCATAAATTGGAGTATTGCTAGTTCCCTCTGGCTTAATATTTTTTGCTCCTTGAGCTTGAGTTTTTCCTCGCGTTCTCGTTGCTTCTGCTCCTTATCGTATTTTTTGTTAGAGTGATATTCCTCACGTTGCTCCGCGGACATACGGGCTATCATATCTCTCCGACCCTTATTGTAGATACGATTACCCTCTTTACGTTTAGCTTCTTTCTCTTCTGGTGATAGTTCATTCCATGGTTTATGCATGAACGTTTTTTCAGTACTTTCCATAGCGTTATTTTTTTATGAGTACAACAAGAAGAAGGATAACAAGAATAGTAGTAATTTTCATACTACCGATAGTTTCGAGGATTGCGTGTAATGCAGTACCTAATGCTCCACCATAACCTAGCAGGACTAAGATGATGAGTATTATTAGAATAGTCTTTAGCATAGAATAATTATTTTTATTAAGACAAAAGTAATAAATTGTTTCTGAATAAAAAAATTCTAATTGTTAAAGAAATTATAAATGATTTATTACTCAGGGGCGGGGAAAGTTATAGAGGCGCCCGAGAACCAGAATAAAGAGACCACTAATAGTGAACACAAAAAAGGGAATACTAATGTATTCCCAAATTCCAATAATGCCAATATAATATTAAGCTACCAAACGACGGGCTTCATGAACCTCGGGAGGTATAGAATGTTCGTCTTCTGCATAGGGATTACCAGATGTTTTGTGGTACTCGTGTAGTTTCTTTTCTTTCGGATCTGTCGGGTGTCTGTAGTTTCCCGGATCTTTTACTCGTTCGCTGAGTTTGGCTCTAGCCGCTTCGAGATTTTTGGCTGGTATGTCTTCGTGCACACCAGGCTTGATTTTGTGTAAGAAGGTAAATGTCTGCATAAATTGAAATTTTGTATACAAATGTAATTAAAAGAACTTGAATAAAAAAATACTAAATGTTAAAGAAAAGTTAAAGATTTTTAAGGGTGTTAACTTTAGGATGGTAATCCTTACCAACATATTTGGTAATAGAATTAACAAGAAATTGTGTAATCTCTTCCTTAAATTCTGGGTCAGCAACAACCTTAGGGAAAGTTCTATTCAGAATAGCGAGAAAATCCTCAATGCAGTATTCTATCTCGACCTGAGCGAGTTCGCTCGTCATAGCTTCAAAGAGCTCATTATACTTCTTCAACTTCATTTTCTATATATCCCGCTTAAGGTATAACCTTTAACGTCCAGTTCTCCAATACTCAAGTACATCCTCTGGTACTTCGCCATATTTTTCTCTCCAACGAGCCTCGTTATACTCCAAATTTGTAAAAGGCCCAGGTTGTCTTTCAGTACCATCAAAATTATTTGCGCATCCACCACGAATGTTGTCTAAAGCTTGTTGTAATGATGTGTTTTCCATAATTTGTATTTTAGTATGGTCGAAACTCTTCTATGGCATTTTCTGGTGCCGTATAAAAATAAGTACTTATTACGCCACCACCTGCTATATGAATATAATAATATGTATCGTTTGGTATGGTTCTTCGTCTGTTCTCTACCAATATTTTAATATTAGTAGTCGTGGAGGATAAACTGATTGAAGTAACTCTTTCTTTACCTCTTGATCTGTTTACCTTGACCTTAAACCTCTCATAATTTTTTACCCCAACGTTCATTACATATACTTCACTATCATCGGGTAGATCGAAAAATTGAGAGAGTGTCATTACCTTTGGGGTTCTTTCCTCAATTTTTTGGCGTTCCCGTTCTTGTAATATCCACATTTGCCGTGCTTCCTCTCCTGGTGCAAATGTTGTTTCGTTACATTGTACCATTATGTTGTCTTGATCAAATGACTCCTTAACTGTTTTATCAGACTTACTATATTTGTCTTTCTCCGAGAGTACGAGTTTGTTACAACCTGCTACTTTTAGTACCCCTCCTTCTGGTAGGTTATCTAATATCTCTTGAAGGTTTTCTCTGGTAAAAATAATACCAGTATTTGTGTTGATTGCTCCACCGCAACTACTAAATCCTGTTATAGGGGACTTCATTTGCATATCTACACCTTCGAGCCACGCAATAGTACTATCTGCAAAACATGTCCCTGCTTCCAGGAGTGTTTTTTTATAGGAGTAAGGAGCTAAGACTCTCTTTTCACCATCTTTAATATAGATACTCATAATAGATTTGTTTTTATTTATACAAGTTAATCGATAAATTCATGAGGTAATAACATAACGGGTTCTTTTCTGGCTTTTGAGTAAACCCAAGTACCGTCTGCTTTATCTGGGTAATATCCAGGTGGACAGGGTACAGTGTCATAAACTTCTCCGTACATTAAAGTCATTACATCAAATCGAGGTATGATCTCCTTGGATTTGAAGAATTTAGTATAATGTTTATAATCAGGAATACCTGTCTTCATATAGACATATTTTATTAGTTTCCAATTTCCAGGTTCTTCTTAACCAACCAAAAATGTCTTGAGGAGCCGTCGTTTTAGAATAGGGAACTTTACTACGAGCTATTTCTACTAACTCCTTACCTTCTGGTTTTAGCCAGGGTTTCGTAGAGCTATCCTTAGCAAAAATTTTATTAGCCAAGTCGATATTTTCCCGGATAACTTCAAACCTCTTCTTGTCCCGTTCAGGCGATCTTTTAGTAAATGGCATATCTATTGTTTTCTTTTAAGTAGTTTATGAGCTTTGGTTAATTTCGTTGCTATTTGTAGTTCTTCTGGTGTTAATACGATAGAAGGAAATGATTTTAATACATCCAAATAATCAAGTAATGTTTTTTTATGTAACGCTTCTAATACTACTCCTTGTAGAGGTTTTAGATCACCCATAACTATTTCTTGTTCATTCTTCGTTAATTTAGGATATGCTAATACTAATACTAATGTATATGGATATAATGGATATAATTTAATATAGGACCATATAATACCTAAGGAAATTATTGATAATCTATTTCCATTAAGATTTAAATGTCCATTAGTATTCTTTGGTGCTCCTTCTAAAGAAGTTAATAGATTAGAGCTACAAAAGAAATCCGAACCAACTTCTTCAGGTCCTCCAATTAACGAAGTTATTTGGTTATTTGAGCAAGAAAATTCACGCCCAACTTTTTTTGGCCCTCCTACTAACGAAGTTAAATGATTACTATCGCAATAGAAATCACGACCAACCTCATTTGGAAATCCATCTAAAGAGGTTAGTTGATTATGGCTACAATATAAATCTCCGATTACTATTCCAAATTTAATATTAAGAAATGACTTTATTTGGGATGATGCACAATAGAAATTTCCATCTACATTAACTAATCCTGTTATTGGATCAATAGTCCATTTACCATCGGTAAACCTCTTCAGAAAGTTTATTTGGTCCTCTGATAAGTATGGTTCAATATGAATTTTCTGGCTCTCCATAATAGCTATCTCCTCTCTAATAAATGGTTGGCTTTTGTTAACTTGTTAGCTCGATCGAGTTGTTCCGGTGTTAGCGTAACATCCGTACGATTTTCCAATATCTTATTATAATTAGCTAATTTACCTTTTTTGATATTTTCTACTACTTGTAATGGACGCCATACTTTAGTAACTCCTGCACAATGTGGTCCTAATCCAAGAGCGATACTATCAGGGTCAGTTAATCTTAAGCCACAACGGCAACACCTTCCCGAATGCCAAACTTCTAATAGTGGACTTGTTTGCCGTTTAGCGAACATCTTAAAGACGAAGGACCAGATAATATTACTTGGTGCATCCTCACCAATAGAAGAAGTATTACCTCTTCGATATTCAATTAAGTTATTCTCTGGCATATACTTAATGAAGCCCATATATTTATAATGGGAATTATTATTGGGTCCAGTGAGAACGTTTATAAACCAAATATCCGCTTCTTCTGGTTTAACCCCACGTTTACAGGATATTTTGTAAGTTACCCTTTCTGGCATATTGGGCTTACGAGGACCAAGGCTCTTAACGGTAATGATAGATTTCCCAGCGAGTAAAAAATCTATCACCCTGTCAGATGGTAATAATCTACCTAATCCTTCTATTGGTTTAATTTCATCACTTGTATTATCCTGTGGCATAGAAATAAATTTATAAGACAAATGTAATGAATAGTGAGCAAATAAAAAAACATTAATTGTTAAGATCATGTTAAGAAAAAATAAACAGAGTTATCCCGAAATAAATATAAATTTTATCATATAATTAGTATAAATTTAGAAGTTATGTCGTCATTAATAATAATAGCATTCACTATTTTTGGAGTAATAGGTTTAATCTCCGTTGTTGTTTTCATTTATAGAGTGATAGCAAATCTGTTCTATAGGAAGGAGTATAAAGTTAAGACTACAGGTATAGATAAGACTGGTATTTGGAGAAGCTAACACATACAAAAAAGCACAACCTTTTGGGTCGTGCTTTAATCGTTTAGTTCCTTAGCTCTGCTAATACTCCAGAGAGCTCTATCGGTAGTTGATTCCTATTAGCTAAAACATTCTTTATTCCTCGTCAGCATCACAAACGTGAGCGATCTCATCGAGGAAGGCGTCTTCGTTAAGAAGTGAGCCTGTACCAATATCGGTAAAATCGTCTGTTTCGCCTCCAATTTCATATCCTTCTTGTTGAGCTTCGTTGAAATCACACCAGCGGGTATTCTTTTGTACGTCGCTCCAGAGTTCGGCATTTACCAAAAGAAGCTCTGGGCAGCTACATACTTTTCTTAAATCGCTGACTAATTTTTCGTTATCTTCTTTTGTTTGGTCTGAGTCCATCCATCCCTCGTATGCTTCACCGATGATACGAGGAACCCTCTTTAGGGTAGCAATTTCACCACAGTCGAGTCCATCGAGTTGGGTGATGAGAATATTTGGATCTCCCTCTGATGATACGAGATTACTGATGTCAGCATCTACGAAGTGGTACTTATTGGTTTCGAAAGACCTCCGGTAGGTCATAAACTCTTCCTTAGAGAGTTTTTTGGTTGTGTCTTGTGGCATGATTAGTAAAGAAATTTAGGTGGTAAGCAATTGTTTTAATGGAACCGGTAATCTTAAAGCTTTGGGTATATCTATTCTGATGAACTCCGCAATCATTTTCTTGAGTGCACCCTGCGGAGTATTGGCTACACATGTTCTGAAGCGGTCGTCACTCTTGTTGGAAAAGTGAGTGTAGTATTTACACGACCATCCTTTTGGTGCTGTGGACATAAGCATTAATCCAAAAGGTTCGCAATTATGCGTCTTGGGGGGAAGTATTTCTAGGAGTTGTTCCACTGTGGCTTTTGCTGGAACGATGTCTTTGAGTTTTAATTTCTTTCTCCGTGGCATAGTTAGAAATTTTAAATTAAATGATGTATGTGCTGTTACGCCTAGGGGTCATACTTACGCTTTCTCGTCCGATTAAACGGAGTTGCAAGTTCGAGCTTTTACCTCGTTAACCCGATCCTTAGAGGATGGCTGCTTCTAAGCCTACCTTTACATCACTTATCTATTTGTTTTGTTAATAAAATTAATTTACAATGTAAATGTAATAAATCGTTTTAACAAAAAAAAATTAAAAATGTTAAAATAATGTTAAGAATATTTTAAGACCACTATTTTTATTTATTAATAGCCCACAGTTGTGGCGCCCTCAAATTTTTTACATATCTTCATAAATATAATATATGTAGTCAAAAGAATGGCTCTCCATAGGAGAGCCATTTAGGGTTTACAAGGGCTGCGTGTTACTTATAAAATTTTTCAGGTAAGGATGGTACTACCTCTACCTCAATATCGGAATGGCACGGGGATCGTTCTCCAAGCCATGACGAGGAAAAGCCTGTACCTCCCATATATTCATAGACGGAGATAAATCCTTCCAGCTCATTAGTTGTTTTCTTTGTGAAGTACCTTTCCTGATTGGGATAGATCTTAAAGATCTCACCTAACTGTACTTCCATGATAGGTTTCTTAATGGAAACTTTTAATAGGCCTTGCTCCTGTAGATCTTTGAGCATATTAATTCGGGAGTTGAGAGTTACTATTACTGCCATTTCCCAAGACTTAACATTTGTGAATTTTTCAACCAACTCTTCTTCAGTTTTATATCCACCGTCAGTTAAGACTGGAATGAATTGTTTCATCCATTCCGGAAGTTTTTGTAGTTCGAACATATTTTCTTCACTTGTTTTTTCCATAGTTATTTTGATTTTATTAAAACAAAAGTAAGGAATAGTTTTAAATGGTCAATGTTAAGGATATTATAAGATGGTATCAGTTTCTTCCTGATCCTTCTGAGCCTCTGGATAACTAAAACCCTTTGCATTCTGGGCTTCTATAAATTCTTTTTCAAGTCCTAACTCCTGGGCTTCACAAAGAGCAGCGTCTGAAAAGTCAATAGATGATAGCGAATTAGAGTCTGGATAATTTTCGGGTGTTAATGATTGGTCCCAATCAATAAGTACCTTGAGCATTTGCTCCTTGGTGTAAATTTTCTCTGTGTTTTCCATATATTTTTTATTTAGTTTGTAAGCTCTTATCGAGTAATCTTTTTACTTCTTCTGCGTCTCTCCTTAAAAAACCATCGAGAATAAATCTATCTAATCCATATGCGGAGACCTCAATTTTACTAAATCCAAATATAGGGGAGTATACTTTTACTGACGATATCTTATTCAATGGCATGGTTTTTTCCATAGCAGAGATTAGGCCAGGTTTTACAATGGTAATAGTATTATCATCTATCCTTATCTCCGTTGGAAAAAAGAAGTTACCATTTGAAAACCTGGTGGCTATGAAAAATTCCATTACTGTTGTTTTATTTTTAAATTTACTTTGAACTTATATAGGTCTTTTTTCTTATACTCCTCCGATTTTTCAATAAGCATAGTCCGTTGTTCTCTAAGGTTATCTTCATTTACGAACCAGAAGAGTGAACCCTCATATAGAGGCCAACCGTCTTTAGTAATACCTAAAACTTTTCTTTGTGGTTTCATAGTTAATCCCGATTTTGGTATTTCTTTAAGAATACTAAATACTTCTCTCGAAGTGGACCTTCCATCGGAATAAGGTCAACACCAAATTCCCGCTCCCAGCACTTTCGACACATGATGAATGCTCCAACTCGAACCATCTGTTTTTCCAGAACCTCACAACTAATGCAGTCCGCATTGTTAACAGTTCTACATTCTACTCCGTCTTTCGAGGTCTTGGCAAGTACATCCGCGAGGTCGGTAAAACTGCTCGTACCTCCTTTTAGGTCATTATTTTTTTTCATGAGTTTGAATTTTTTCGTATGCTTTTTGCCAAACTGTCTCTCGTCGAAAAGTTGGAAAAGAAAGACGTTTATAAAAGAAAATATAGTGGGGTATTCTTATTTCATAAGAAACCTCACCATGGAAAACTACCTTACAATGTATGTAAGCCTTCGGGTAGATCTTTTTGACCTCTTCTTGGTAATCCATAATAACTACTTTAGTTGTGGTTCTTCCTTAATTACTAAATCCGGAATTAAGTCTACTAACTTATCCTTAATTTTTTCCAAATCCTCTTTTAATGGAATACCCGCAATTAAAGGTATACCCATCCAACTTAGTTGGCCCCTACCGGATATTATTAAACCAGTTTTCTCTGAGGTTAAAATATATCCCATATTTTTATTTTTCGTCCCAATTAATATATTCAATGTCACCCATAACAAGTTCGCTTAAAAGAGTAGAGCGTTTCTTTAAAGGAAACATCCACGCCTTGAAGTTTTCATTACTACCCCGATCGTCGAGGATTTCCGGCTTTAAGCCACGTTCCTTCATGGTAGCTTTTTTAAAGAACTTACCATACTTACCTCCTTGGTCAGCAAGGAATACCTTATGCTTCATGGTAGCATCTTTACCCCAGACAAGGAAGCTATTGTCCGTGTATTGCTTGATGTTTAAAACCTTATCATCACAAACGGCTGGTGTGCTCATATTCAAATTGTTTAATAGATGTGTGACGTATAAGGGTCATCAACATCAATCCAGTTAAGCATATGTTTACTTATTATGTTTCTTATAAATTCTCCTTATGGAGAGTTGTTTTTTCTCTTCGAGGTTCAATTCACGATACTCGATTTGGTAATCCTGGTTCCCATCAAACCTTCTTGACAATGTAGAAACCCAACCAATTTGAATACCCTTACATAAAGAATTAATAGCTCTTTGTACCGCACCATAATTGTCTGCACCTATTAGCTCTTCGGGTATTTGTAGTATCATGGTTTTGAATACAGGAGTACCATCAGGAAATGTTTTGGTAACTTCTAAACTTAACATACGAGCTTCGTGTACCAATTTTTGGAATTCGAGCTTTATCTGCTTCTCTCCATGCGTCTGGATAAGTATGTCCCATTCATTTTGATAGGTTCTAATCCCAATCACTACACGTTCTATTTCTTTATTCCGATCGTAAGGTTCTGTGGTCATTTTTTAGATTTTTTAACTTTCAAAACTAATGCAGGATTTTCGGGGTCAAGCTCTATATAAGGAACTACACAAACGATGATAGTATCCTTTTTAGGATCCGTTGATTTTGATTGTGTCGGATAAACCGGCTTAAGCTCTACTAACATTGGTTATTTTTATAATTAATAAGTCTATCTAATACGTATAATACCAGTAGCAATATATTCTTGCGTACTGATAATTTTACAATCCTTCTTTTCGGATGGGATTCTTCTATCTACGAATTTTTTAGCTTCGTCATACGTAAGTACTCCATCAGGATGTTCGGGATGTTTTTGATCTGGTACCTCTTTATGAACTACGACGAAAGTTAATGTCATTTTTTCGTATTTAGTATAACGGCCCATATTTCTCTATTTTTTATAATACAAATGTAATAAATTGTTTTGACATAAAAAAATAACAATCGTTAAAGAAATTATAAAGTATTTTTAACCAGACCATTCATGGGTATTTATTTTGGTATTAAAATTAAACAACCCCTATGGGGGCATTATTGATGATATTATAATCACTTTTGGTCGCTTTAAATCTTGCTTAAAATGCACCAAAAGTGAATACCAAAGTGATTATAATAGGGCATTTCATTGCGTCATATTATAAAAATAAATATACCTTCGTGGTTGAAACCAATGAAGAAAACTCTGCTAAAATTGTTATCTTAGTTAACACCCAGTCCAAGATGTATAGTATAGCACACAAAGAAAAAGAGTAAGATAGGATCCTTCCTCTATCTCACTCTTTTCCAATAATTATCATATATCCTCCCCCTACTCCTTACTATCCACTTTAGGTATTCTAAACCTCCAGTGTTTGTATTCGGGCTTATCTAAATTAGTGTAACAATATATAAGCTATTTTATGGTGAACCTTTATTTCTAATCATGGTTAAACAATTTAGGTTTGGCCTTGAGCCCGCGAAAAAAGAATTATAAAAAGCAAATATAATAAATTTATTCTGACTAATAAAATTTATTTTGTTAAGAAAATGTTAAGGAATGTTAACTCCATAAAACGAGTGGTTAAAATTGAGAATTCTTAAGTGAGGGCACCCCAATTTGGGTTTGCAAATATATTAAATATATTAAGATATAAGTAAACACAAGAAACTCCCAATTTCTTGGGAGTCCTTGATCTTAACCTAATCCGCCACGGACATCTTTAATATGATACCCGAAATGGGATATTCTTATTTTACTTCTTCTGCAGAGGCTTCAGCTACCGGAGCTGCTACGATCTGTGGGGCAGGTACTACCGTAGGACCGGCAGCTACTGCATCTTTCTTAGCCTGTTCTTTTTTGGCCTTTTCGTCAGCTTTGGCTTTAGCTGCTGCTTCTTTCTCCTGGTTTTTCAGGCTGGTAGCAGTATCAGCTGCGAGGCGCTGGGCGTCGGTGATGAAGGAAGATGGGGTATAATAGATCCTTTTTCCGCGCTTGAGCGAATACACTGTCTCAGGTACTGCTGCAGTACCTTCAGGTGAGCCGGCAGGGATGATACCTACCATGTGGGTAGTTTTGACAAACACTTCGTCGTCTTTAATAGGGGTAAGCGTACTGTCTTTCATGCTACCGCATGATTTCTGCCAGAAGAGGCGTACCTTTGCTACCTCCGCCGCTACTGCGGTAGGAACGATAGACAGGGTAGACGCTGCAGGCTGTTCTGTTACTACTACGTCTGCGCCGGCTTTATCACCTTCTGCAGTGTCTGAGTGTTCTGCTGTTTCAGTACCTTCTTCGGTGCTGTGTTCTGCAGTTTCTACATTTTCTGCAGTGTGTTCTGCTGCAGTGTTTTCGCTTCCGCGAGTGCCGTGGTTGTTCTTGTTCTTGTTGCTCATTTTTTTTTGTTTTTTTGACGTTTGTTAATAATTAAATTGATAAAGCAAATATAAAGCATGTTTTCAAGATAAAAAAATTATTTTAGTTAAAGAATTGTTAAGGAATATTAAGGAAGTAGAGTCGAGTAGAGTTTCGTAACTCAATGTAAATTTCATGTATATTATAAAATGAAGTGCGTGCGCGTGCGCATGCATGCGATAATAATAGTTTCTGAATAAAAAAATCTTTTTTGTTAAATAAAGATTAAAGAAGTAGAGTCTAGTAAAATTAAGTAAGTTTTTCTAAAATGAGGCGATAATTTGATATATAATATAAAACTCTTTATGGAAAAAATTAAAAAGACCCAAAATATGGTAGAGTATCAGAAGGAATACCAAAAAGAATATAGATTAAAAAACAAGGATAAGATTAATAAATATAAGAAGGATTACTATGATAACAATAAAGAAAAGTATAAAGAATACCACCAAAAAGAAACCACTCAGGAAAGAGCTAAAAATTATTACGAGAAACACAAAGAAAAAATTAGTAAGCAAAGAAATGAGCATTATAAAAAGAACCAGAAGAAAAGAAAACCATATTCAGAGGTAAAGGAAAAAATGAAAGAGTATCGTAGAAATAGGATGAAGAATGACCCTTTATATAAATTTAAAGCCAATACCAGAAATTTAGTATGTGGGTCTTTTAAAAGAAAGGGTTTAGTTAAAGAAAATAAAACGTTTGAAATATTAGGCTGTACATCTGAATTTTTTGTGGAATATATTAAATCTAAACTTATAGACGGAATGACAATAGAAAATCACGGGTTATGGCACATTGATCATATTATACCATTAGATACAGCTATAACTAAAGAGGATGTTATTAAATTAAACCATTATACCAATTTACAACCCTTGTGGAAATTAGATAACCTAAAGAAAGGAAAGAAATTATAGGATTTTTTTAAAATATTAAAACTGAAGATCTTGGGGCGCTCTCTCGAACGATACATTGCGTTTTAACGATTTTAACTTTATCTTAACAAAAAATATTTTTTACCTCAAATAATTTTTCTTATATTTACGTTATATTAAATTCTTTTCGTAAAATGCCACAACAACTTAGTATCGACAAGTACGTAGATGCCATTAAAGTACTTGAGGAGATGGTCCAGAAGGTCGTCCCAATTAAGAAAACCTCCTTTATTGAAGACCATCAAATAGATGGTAGGTTCTTCCAGGTCTTGGAAGAAATGGGAGTAATTGAAGTGCTAGATAGCTCAAAATTAGGAGGGTATATTTTTGATTGGAAGTACACAAAACCTTCTAATGCAACAACAGCACATTTGGCTACCAGGGTAACAGGAGCAATCTATGACCTAAATAGGAAAGCCTATGAATATTACTCCTCCCCAGAGTATAAACTTAAAAAAGCTAAAAAGGAACAAAAGGAGAAAGAAAAAGCTGAACGATTACGATTACAGGAGGAAAAGAGACAAAACCAATTAAAGGTACAAACGAAAGATACAGAAACTATCGTTATGGAGATTAGTCCAAATATACAAGGTCAAAATGGAATAAATCCACCTCCTCCCCCAATTGAAACAGTACCAATTCATAATCAAGTTACTTATTCTTTATCTGGTTCCTTAACAAGGGCGGAACTTCTTGCTAAGTTATTAGTAATTGTAGAGGATCAGCCTATATCAAGCTTTGATGTTAAGGTTACGTATTCACAATTTTAGACCTTCTTATAAAAATCCATCAATATGTACTTATCAATCCACACATTTCGGGGTCAGCTCTTTCTACAAATAAATAGTAGTCCAGAGCCAGCTATGGTAGTTTGTATAGTTATAGCTATTGTAGTCTATTACAAGTACTTCCGTAAGAAATAATACTCACAACTATATTTCTAACCATTAATATATTCCAACATCCAATGGCAGTTAAAATCGAGACCTTTCGTATCTCCAGACTAGAAGGTAGATCTGAAAATTGGGCACAACTTAATCTATTAAGAGGCCAGCAAGAAGCAATCAACCAAATAGGGGCAACGCATTATCAGGCATTACCATTATCAACAGAGGAATTTTTAAATACTTATGTGGCACTACCTAAAGAAACATACAAGGTAGAAACCCTTGACGAAAACAAATTACAAAAAACAGACAAGTTACTCGTTATCAAAGTAACCATCTAATGGATGATAAGGGGCTCCATGGGGGATGGAGGTTAGTATCCATTCTACTCTTAATTTTTTTACTAGTTATGCGTGTAGAAGTTATAATAGCAGCAGGTACACTTACTGTGCTTACACGAAGTACATATAAGGGAAATTTTACGGATCCTATTAAAAAATTGGATATTCTTAAGGGGGAGGAGAATGTAATAGGAGTAGGTATTACTTGTATAGGGGAAACAAGATGGATTTCTATTAATAGAATAGCAACGCTTAATCAAGACCCATTAACTAATGAATATACCTTTTGGGTATATTCAGGTGCTGATTATGTAACCCCTTATAGCAGTACAGATCTTAGAAAGTCCTGGAAAAAACAATACACAATGGATAATATACCTAAAAAATATAATAGCGTATTCAAATATTTGTTAGAAAATCACGAAAAGGAAGATTGGCCAGAACCAGCATTCCAAAGGGTATCTTAATACACATTACACAAGGGGTCCCCTAGGGGATGGTCTTTATAAATAAACTACATTATATGTTATCTTCTGTAACAAATACTCCTATTGAAAATGGCCACTATGGATCTACCACAAAGGTAACTATTTCATCTCCGACTGGTTTTATTTTTCCAAATTTAGAATCACTCTGGACACAGGGAGTATCTGTTTTTGTTAGGGAGGTGTCGGAGTCAGGTTATAGAATGTATCTCCCTTTAATCGTAGATGTTTTATGTATTCTCTTCTATGATATAGAAACATCGAGTTGGGGGCTTAATTTGTTACAGGGAAAGGAATATAATATAAGGGAAACTGATCAGGGAGTACCTTCGGTAAAAGCAACATTCACCATAGATAAAATACCTGAAGAATATGTGGATATAGCAAATTATTTAATGGCACTTCACAAAAAGGAAGAATGGCCAGAACCATTCTTCCAAAGAATATATTAATACATATTCCTATAAAGGTAATTAATACCTTAGATTTCGTACATAGCCCTTAACTCAGGATCCTTGTCGATCTGCTGAGTTAGTTGAGGCATTAATGTTTCATACACCTCTCTTCTTTCCTCTGGGGTTAAACCTTGTTTAGCAATTTCAATACCTTCTGCCAATCCTTTAATTAGATCCATTCTTTGTCTGGCTTCTGGTGTATGTATAACATTCTTCACCTGACTATTATAGATACTAATGAACTTAGCAAGATCGTGC
>Ga0316224_1000228_pt1 | contig 86709 bp, 78 predicted proteins | sample TBH18013metaG_FD_206254 | JGI IMG/M metagenome (GOLD analysis project Ga0316224, IMG submission 206254) | Freshwater microbial communities from Trout Bog Lake, Wisconsin, USA - TBH18013 | ecosystem: Environmental > Aquatic > Freshwater > Lake > Hypolimnion/Profundal zone | place: USA: Wisconsin...
TCAATCCGCGAAATGGTTGCCCCCGGACTAATTGCACTGATCACACCAATAATCGTAGGTTTTACATTCGGTCCGGAAGTTTTAGGCGGCTTGCTGGCCGGTGTAACTGTTTCTGGTGTATTGATGGGACTTTTCCAGAGCAATGCAGGTGGTGCATGGGATAACGCCAAAAAATCATTTGAAAAAGGCGTTGAGATCAACGGCGAGATGTATTATAAAAAATCTGAACCACATAAAGCATCCGTAACAGGTGATACCGTGGGCGATCCGTTTAAAGATACTTCGGGTCCTTCGATGAATATCCTGATCAAACTGATGTCGATCATGTCCCTCGTAATTGCACCGCATTTGAATGCGAATGTTCAAAAAACTGCGCATATAAACCATCCCGTTCAAAAAGAGATCAGGGTGCAGGCAGTGATCAGCCCGATTGTAAAGGTTGATAAAAAAGGATAATATTTTTTATTTTAAAGATAACAAAGAAGGCCGCCGGACAGCGGCCTTCTTTGTTATAACCCTTTTTTAGTTTTGATTTTAACAGCTATTATTATTAAATTTGTTTAATGACAGTCATCGTTAACCCCCATAGTGAAGAGCAAGAAAAAGCCCTGGTCGAATTTCTGGACAGGATGCAGTATGACTATCAAAGTGATGCTGATGATTTAGGCTTAACGGAACTCCAGAAGCAAGAAATACTAAAACGGGATAACGATTTTATAAACGGCAAAACTACCGCGAGGGATTGGAACGATATTAAACGCGAGCTAAGAAGTGTATATCGTTAAATTTTTACTTGAAGCAGAGCTCGAAATCGCAGATGCTTGCAGATGGTACGAAAAAAGTAAACCCGGTTTAGGAAAAGCTTTCCTTGACGAAGTTGATAATTCTATTGATCTCATATTAAATAATCCTTTTCATTATGCGGTTAAATTCTCAGAAAAATACCGTTTTGCAGTATTAAGGAAATTCCCGTACTCCGTAGCTTTCCGCATAGACGATGATCAGGATTTTATTATGATCATTTCCGTTTTTCATCAACACCGAGATCCTTTCAAGTTTTAACTTTGGGTGTTGTTCTTATTTTTACTTCTTAAAAAGTGCAAGGGCGAAAGGGAGGTTTTTAAACGGGAAAGCTCTAATTGAGGTCTTTTAAAATTAACAATACCGAATTAAACTTTGTAATTCTCTACTAAACAATAATATACAGGCATGTTGTGAGGAATAAGGCTTGTAATTCCCAATCCACCCCATCCACCAATAAGCAATAATATTTGGCTATTCTTTCTCATCCCATTGTTACATTCTGTACTTTATGTTTTCAATAAATTTAAGTACGTTTGGAAAAACTGATCTTAACTTATTAAAACTGATTTTATTATTTAAAAATGAAGCTATTTGTAAAAAAATCAATTCAGCAATTGCTGGCTACTTCAAAGGAAGGTGAACACACCCTGAAGCGGACGCTTGGCGCAGGAAACCTCATTGCCCTTGGCATTGGAGCTATTATTGGCGCCGGTCTTTTTGTAAGGACTGCCGCTGCAGCCGGCGGTAATGCAGGGTCTGCCGTAACTATTTCGTTTATTATTGCGGCTATTGGTTGCGCTTTTGCCGGCCTATGCTACGCCGAATTTGCGTCCATTATTCCCATTGCAGGGAGCGCCTATACTTATGCGTATGCTACCATGGGCGAAATTATTGCCTGGATTATAGGATGGGCCCTTATTTTGGAATATGCACTTGGTGCCGCAACAGTTTCCATAAGCTGGAGCGAATACGCGAATAACCTGCTCGGGCACCGAATACCTTATGAATGGTGCCATTCGCCGATGGAGTCAATTCTTACAAATGGCGTTAGTCATCATGGCATTATTAATTTGCCTGCATTGATTATACTGCTGTTATTGTCTTTATTATTGATAAAAGGTACACAGGAATCAGCTACTGTTAATAGCGTTATAGTAATTGTAAAAGTGGCTATTGTGCTGGTATTTATCGCCATTGGATGGCAGTTTATCAATCCTGCCAATCATACTCCATATATGATCCCTGCTGATGCAAAACCAGTAAAATTACCTGACGGCACCATGTATTCTTTCTCATCATTCTTTACACATGGCTGGGGTGGGGTAGTAAGAGGCGCCGGTATTGTATTTTTTGCATTTATTGGTTTCGATGCGGTTTCAACAGCTGCCCAGGAAGCGAAAAATCCAAAAAAGGATATGCCGATAGGGATTCTCGGATCGTTAGTTATCTGTACTATTCTGTATGTAGTGTTTTCGTGGGTATTAACCGGAGTCGCTCCTTATACAGATTTTATGAAGGCTGGTAAAGAAGCATCTGTGGCTTATGCAATCAGTCATTATATGGCAGGTTATGCATGGCTTTCCACTTTAGTTACTGTAGCTATCCTGGCTGGTTTTTCATCAGTAATACTGGTGATGCTATTGGGACAGTCGAGGGTATTTTATACCATGTCAACCGATGGATTATTGCCGAAAGTGTTTTCTGATCTGCACCCAAAATTCAGCACACCTTACAAGAGTAATATAATACTATTTATTTTTGTTGGCTTATTTGCTGCGTTTTTGCCAGAAAGTGTTGCCGGTGACTTAACTTCCATAGGTACCTTGTTTGCCTTTGTGGTTGTTTGCGTAGGCGTTATGATCCTAAGGAAGAAAGATCCAAACCTGGTAAGGCCGTTTAAAACACCATTTGTTCCGCTTGTACCTATATTGGGTATTTTAATTTGTGCAGGAATGATCATCAGTTTGCCTGGAAGAACACAGTTAAGCGCCCTTGCATGGATGGTATTTGGTTTGGTTATTTATTTTGCCTACAGCCGGAAGAAAAGCAAACTTGGCAATGTTGGCGATATATTGCCGACAGCTTCGGATTTTGAGAAACTGGACTAAAATAGATTTATTATAAATATTGAACAGAAAGCCCCCCGATACATCGGGGGGCTTTCTGTTTGCTGTTGTTTTTTTGCACTTTTGTTTAGTTTCTGGTCCGGATCAAAAAAATTAATACCTTAACGCCATGCATCCATTAATTTTCAGAGAGATATTATCGGTAACGATGATCCTGTTTGCGATCATTGATATCCTGGGCGCTATCCCCATCATTATTGAAATGCGGCAGCGGGTGGGTCATATCGAGTCGGAAAAGGCAAGTATTGCAGTATTGGTGCTGATGGTCGGCTTTTTATTCGGTGGCGAAGAGTTGCTTTCCATCATAGGCATCGATGTTTCCTCGTTCGCCATAGCCGGTTCACTGGTGATCTTTATTATAGCGATGGAGATGATATTGGGTATAAAGCTGTTTAAAGAAGAAATGTCTTCAACCGCATCCATTGTGCCCCTGGCCTTCCCACTCATCGCCGGGGCTGGTACCATGACAACCCTGCTCTCCCTGAAAACACAGTATCAAACCCAGGATATTTTGGTAGGTATTGTCGTTAACACCCTGTTTGTTTACCTCGTATTAAAAAATGTAAAATGGCTTGAAAAGCTGCTGGGCAAAACAGGACTGAATATTTTACGGAAAGCATTTGGCGTAATTTTACTGGCGATTGCGATAAAGTTATTTAGGAGTAATACACATCTTTAATTTGAAGATATGTTGATTTGAAGATTTGAAAATGACACTATTTTAATTCAGCTATAACAGAATTTGAAAAAACTTCAAATGAATAATCATCATAAAAATTGATATAATAATAGTATTTTCCTTCATTAGACATTTCGCCTAAGATGCCTTTCGTATCTTCGAAACGGCCCCTATAAGCAAGGTCGATTGTCCACTCAGAGTTGTAATTGGTTTTATCAATTTTAAAACTCATTCGTTCCATTATGACATTTTTGAAAACAATCTCAACGTGTTGAATTTTTCTCAAATTATTTTTAAAAGCTTTAAAGGATAGTGATAGTTGATTTTGTATTTGAGAATAATCGATTGAATAACAATCAAATTCATTATGCAGATCCACGTATGTATCACCGCTTCCTATCTCGACAAAACTTTTAAAAAGTTCGGTTTGCGTTAAGTCTATTGTAATCATTAATTTCTTATAGCTTTCATTTTCAAATTCTCAAATAAAGAAATTTTCAAATTCCTGTCAGCCGCGCCACAAACATCGTATCCGCCTTATTCTCATACCCCTTTAAAACCGTTTGCGCCTCCAGCTTCAACCCCAATTCCTTCGCCATAAAATTAACAACATCTTCATTCTCTGCTTTAAAAACAGAGCAGGTGATATAAATGAGGGGTTTGCCGGGTTTAAGGTATTTTACTACATTACGTGCAATGCTTTGCTGCAGGCGCTGAAAGAATTCAATTTTATGGGTATCAAACTGACTGATCATCTCCGGTGTTCGGCCCCACGTGCCCGATCCACTGCATGGGGCGTCGAGGATGATGCCGTCGAATTCGTAATCATGTAAAAGCAGGTCGTTGTTTTTGGTAAGATCGAGAAGTTTTTTCTGGTATTTTGTGAGGCCCGCTTGCTGAAAGCGTTCATCGAGGTTGCTTAAAATAGATTCGCGGATATCGGATACTACCAGTTTTAAATTTGGCTCCAGGTCATGCAGCAACAGCGATTTTCCGCCAGAGGCTGCGCAGGCATCCCACCAGCTTTCCCATTTTTGAGGTTTAAAATATTGCGCTGTCTGCTGCGACGAAAAATCCTGCACCTCGTACCAATGCGGGTTAGGGATCACAGTTTCAAGTTTTGTACCGTTTGGCAAAGCGAAACAACCCTTGCCTTCATCTTTAAATGTAATTTCTGCTGCTGTAAGCGCCGTCCTTACCTGTGCTTCAAATCCTTTATAAACGCGGATAAAAAGGTCTGGCTGGACAAAAAACGAGCGCAAAAAGGCGGCTTTATCAATCCCCGAGGAAAGTTGCTTTGTCCAGGGGAATACGTCATCTAAATTAAATTCGGGATGGGCAGTTTTTACGAGGCTAAGCCTTTCCTCTAAACCAAAACCTATACAGGCGGCCCATTCGGGCTTAAAGTGCTGTAAAAAAGAATTGAGCTGTGTATTGCATAAAAACTCTGCCACAAAAAGACGCTCATCTGCGGGCAATACTGGTAATGCTTTGCCAAGGCGGAAATAGTTATACATCAACCTGCCGGCAATGCGGCGGTCGGTCGAGCCCATTTGTTTATTCTGCCGGTAAAAACCCGGTAAAAACTTCGCCATTGGCGTTTCCGCCGGATATTCCTCTAAAATTCGCTGAAACGTTTTGAGCTGGTTGATTGCCTTCATTCTACCTTTTTCAGCTCAAAGTTAGCATATTTATACACGCTTACGTGGGCATTTACCCAACCCATACCTGTTTTTTTCTGCAAATGGAATTTATTGTGCAGCCCGGTATAATCACTCGTCGCCAGGTTTTTCAGACTATCCGCAGCCAGCATCTGACCGAAATAGAAACCCTCGTCAAAGCCTTTGATGGCATAGTTGGTAGGTTCGGTGTTATAGACCTCCTTGTATTGGCGTATAAAGGTTTGGGTGTTGGAGGCTTTATAGTCCACCCGGTCGGCAGAGGTGATATGCGTATCCAACCGCTGCAACAGATCCGCTTTTAAAAAAGGGTAGTTAATCCAGTTGGGATGCCCGAAAGCGGCTACCGGGTAAGTGCCGCTTAATGTATCCAGCGCCCGCAGCGTGATGTTTAAAAAATGCTGGTCCTTTGCCGGTATAACAAACACATTTTTTTCGGTTGACGATAGTTCGGGCAACAACGAATTTAACTGACCGTGAATTACAGTAATTTCAACAAATTTGATGTGCTTTTTACTCAGGCTGTCTATAGCCCTTTTAAAAGGGATAATATAATCGTTTTCCTCGCTAAAACCTGAACGAAGGATAAATATGGTTTTGGGATTTATTTTGTTATTGATATACCTTGCGGCTGCCCAGGCATGGTACTCAAGCGGAGGGATAGCGGTGATCAATTGCGGGCTTTTAAAGCCCGAGGGCGGCGCAGGCGAAAGCGGCGAAACAATTGGCTGATGCCCATTGGGATAGCTGGCGATAAAAGCTTTTACATCATCCGGGAAAACCGGACCTATAATCAGCCCGCTGCTCCTTACCGCCGGATTATTGGCAAGGCTGTGGGCCTGGGCTTTATTGCCCTGAGTATCAAAAACCAATAGTTTAAAGTTATAACCCTGTGCGGTTAACGAATCAAGCGCCAGTTTAAAGCCCCTGTAGTAATCAAGAGCAATGTCGGCCTCCCGCAGGCTAACCGATGTATAGGATGCTCCTGGCGCCAGGTGGTCAAGGTCAAACGGCAATAGCAGCGATATGGTTGATACTTTTGCTTCAGCAGGTTTTTCAGTTCCACCCGGTTTTACAGGCTGGGTGTTGACTATCGGTTTTTCGGCTGCTTTATTTGCAGGATGCACGGATACCGGCTGCAGTTTTGGAGAACATGCAGCCGATATTAGTGCTATCAAAAAGAATATTAACCACCTATTCCCACTCAATGGTTGCAGGCGGTTTACTACTGATGTCATATACTACCCGGTTAATTCCTTTTACATTATTTATAATCTCGTTGCTGATTTTTGCCAGCAAGTCGTATGGCAGATGGCACCAATCGGCTGTCATTCCGTCCAGTGATTCCACAGCGCGAAGGCAGATCACGTTCTCGTAAGTACGTTCATCGCCCATTACACCTACGGATTGTACCGGTAAAAATATTGAACCGGCCTGCCATACTTTATCATAAACACCTGCCGACCGCAAATTGTTGATATAAATCGCATCGGCTTCTTGTAAAATTGCAACTTTCTCCGGCGTTACATCGCCTAATATCCTGATAGCCAGCCCAGGACCCGGGAACGGATGCCTGCCTAAAATATTCGGATCAATGCCTAAAGCCTTTCCAACACGGCGTACTTCGTCCTTAAACAGGGTGTTTAAAGGCTCAACCACCTTCAGTTTCATAAAATCAGGCAAACCTCCAACGTTATGGTGGGATTTTATAGTTGCCGAAGGTCCCTTTACCGAAACGGATTCAATCACATCCGGGTAAATGGTTCCCTGGCCAAGCCATTTTACATCTTGTACTTTGTGTGCCTCATCATCAAAAACCTCGATGAATACACGACCAATGGCTTTGCGTTTTTTCTCCGGATCGGTTAAGCCGGCCAGTGCATCGTAAAAACGCTGCTTGGCATCAACGCCCTTAATATTTAAACCCATGTGCTGGTACGAATCCAATACCGACTGGTATTCGTCCTTGCGCAGCAGGCCGTTATCAACAAATATGCAATGCAGATTTTTGCCGATAGCATGGTGCAGCAACACCGCTGCAACCGATGAATCTACGCCGCCGGAAAGGCCAAGCACTACTTTATCATCGCCAAGCTTTTCTTTTAGGGCTGCAATAGTGGTTTCTACAAATGAATCTGCGGTCCAGTCCTGTTTGCAACCGCAAATATCAACCAAAAAGTTATGCAGCAATTGCTTGCCGTCAACACTATGGGTAACTTCAGGGTGAAACTGGATGCCATAGGTTTTTGTGCCTTTTACGTGATAGGCAGCAACCTTAACGGTATCGGTACTTGCAATAATTTCAAAATTATCACCAATACTGGCAATGGTATCGGCATGCGACATCCATACCTGTGAACCAGGAAGGATCAGTTTAAATAGCGGGTTATGCTCACTTATATACTGAAGGTTTGCACGACCATATTCGCGGGTACTTGATGGTAATACTTCGCCGCCATGAAAATGAGCCATATACTGAGCGCCATAACAAACACCTAAAATTGGCAGTTTACCATGAAATTTTTCGAAATCAAACGATGGCGGATCTTCCTGCCGTACAGAATAAGGACTGCCCGAAAGGATAATACCTTTTACAGTGCTGTCAACTTCTGGGAAATGATTGAAGGGGTGGATCTCACAGTAAATATTGAGCTCCCTGACACGGCGCGCGATCAGCTGCGTAAACTGAGAGCCGAAGTCAAGAATGAGGATTTTTTCTTGCATGGGCAAAGATAGGGATTTGGTTGGAATTGTTGTAAGAGTTATGTTTTTATTTCGGAATTCGGATTTTCGATTTCGGAATTTTTAATTGGAAAGCCACCACAGCGTCTTTGCGAGGAACGAAGCAATCTCTGCACTTGCTAATCAACGAGCCTGTTTGATAATTTGGAAGATATTTCAAATCGGTTTTTTTGTTGGAATGATAGAAAAATCCAAAATCGGTAACATCTGCCTAATCCTGTCTCAAACAATATGGAGGAATGTTACTGACCAGAACAGATTTGCGAAGTTTTTAAAACTTCGCAAATCTTTCCTTTTCTTATTTTTGTTCTGATATTTATGCGGTAAAAACAACGTTTATCACCATGCAAAAAATTACCAACTTCCTGATGTTCGCAGGCAGGGCCGAAGAAGCGATGAACTTTTATATTTCATTGTTCGATAACTCAAAAGTTGAACACATTATCCGTTATAAAGCGGGTGAATCCGGTACTGAAGGAACGGTTATGCATGCTAAATTTAGCTTAAACGGACAGCAATTTATGTGTATTGATAGTTCGGTGCAGCATGCGTTCACATTTACCCCGGCCATGTCGCTTTATGTAAACTGCGAATCGGAAGCTGAAGTAGATGAATTATTTAAGGCATTATCAGATGGCGGCGGCGTTCTCATGCCTTTAGCCGCTTATCCATTCAGTAAAAAGTATGCGTGGGTAAGCGATAAGTTTGGCGTTTCGTGGCAGTTGAGCTTTAATCAGTAAAATAATATAAAAGTAACGCGAGTTCCACATTAGAAATGCTCGCCTCACCCAACCCTCTCCAAAGGAGAGGGCTTAAAAAAGAGCGCAGTTAAAGTCCTCTCCTTTGGAGAGGATTATTCACAGGTGATTTATTTTTAACTGTGTTCATGAATGGTACGCAGTTTAGGTGAGGCGAATAAGATATATTGAAAGACAGGTATAAAATGATAATCGCCACCCGCCCCGCCACATTTGACGATATTCCGCAGCTAAATGAATTGATTGCCTTATCAGTTCGTGGCTTAAGCACTGATTATTATACCCCAAACCAAATTGAAAGCGCCATAAAATATGTTTTTGGTGTGGATACCCAATTGGTTACCGACGGCACCTATTTTGTTGTACAGATTGAGGGTGCCGTAGTTGGCTGCGGCGGCTGGAGCAAACGCAATACGCTTTACGGCGGCGATCAGCATAAAGAAATTGAAGACCCGCTGCTTGATCCAAAACAGGATGCTGCCAGGATCAGGGCGTTTTTTGTACATCCGGCTTATGCCCGGCAGGGTGTGGGTCGCCACATCATCAACGTTTGCGAAGCGGCTGCGAAAAGTAATGGCTTTACCTTTTTTGAATTAGGGGCTACCCTACCTGGTGTGCCGCTTTATAAAGCCATGGGCTATGAAGCAATCGAACGGATTGATGCGCCGTTGCCTGACGGGGAAGTTTTGGGGATAGTGAAGATGAGGAAAATGCCCTCGTTCCCTGATTGTTAAGACAATGCTAATGTTTTTGTTGGGATATTTTATTTTTACATAAAGAATTCCCAGTTTAAACCTTTTTATGCAAGTGCTATCAAACCCCAAAATGGAACCATTCAAATTTATTATCATGAAATATCCTGCCCTCATCATTTTGGCATTTATTACATCCATTGCTTCGGCCCAGCCGCAGCAAAAAAGGGAGCAAATTGCGGTTGATGGTTTAACCCGCCAGTTTGTAACCTATATCCCGTCCCTAACAAACACAACAGATAAACTCCCGGTAGTAATTTCTCTGCATGGCAGGCTTGGTACCGGAAACGGAATGATGAGTTTTGCTGATTTCAGACCGCTGGCCCAAAAAGACAAGTTCATCATTGTTTGTCCGGACGGCATCGACCATAGCTGGAACGATGGCAGACCAACACCCGCGCAGAAAAAAGAGATAAACGATGTGAAATTTATTGACCAGTTGATTACCTATATCCTCAATACTTATCACGGCGATGCCAGCAGGGTGTATGTAACCGGTATGTCGAATGGTGGTTTTATGTCTTCACGGCTGGCTTGCGAATTGAGTAACCGCATCGCAGCGGTAGCGGTGGTGGCGGCATCTATGGATGAAAATGCAGCTTATCATCCCAATAAACCCATCCCAATAATGTATATCCAGGGAACAATGGACCCACTGGTGCCTTTTGAGGGCGGGGCGGTTAAAAGTTCAACAGGTGGTGCGGTTATTAGTCATGCAGCGGTTTTGAAATTATGGGTGGCCGCCGATCACTGTGGCAACAAGCCTGTCGTTACTCAATTACCGGATATTACCCATGATGGAACAAGTATTATTAAAGAGGCATACAGCGATCCGGCCACCGGCGTAAAAGTTATTGGCTATACCGTAACAAATGGGGGCCATTCCTGGCCCGGCGGTACGCAGTACCTGCCTAAGTTCCTGGTAGCTTCGGTATCGCATAATATGAATGCCAGCCAGGTGATCTGGGACTTTTTTAAGGGTTTTAGTTCTAAGTAGTTGTTTTCTTGTTGAAACAATCGACAAGTTTATCTGAGCGGGAAATTGATCCCAACATTAATAGCTGATCTGAAATTTTGAACCACTATGCTGTTGGGAACGCCTTTGATGATGTTAGATATACCGCTCTGTCCGTTATATTCAAAAAACAATTTCAGCTTGCTCGAAACAGGAATCTTAACACCCAGGCCATAAGAAAGGCCAAAATCATTATTGTTAAAGGCAGACTTTACATCTGTACCGGTGGAAGTTTCGGTGGCTCCAAGCAGAAACCCGGCATAGGGGCCAAAATTCAGGTACCAGTTTTTCTTTTTGCCAAACTCCCAGTTAACCATTATTGGAATGGTAATGTAGTTTAATTGAAAATTAACATTATTGATTACTGTTCCGTCAGCATTCGAGATGAAACCGTCGCTCCATCCTTTTTGGTCGAAAATCACTTTGCCTTTAATACTCCAAATCCCCGATAGTGGAAGATCTGCGGAAATCCCCAGGTTAATACCGCTGGTGCCGGGGCTGTTGACGTCGGTGACACCGGTTTCATTTACGTAGGAGATATTATAACCAATATTTGCGCCAAATTCAACATTGTTTTTTGTTTGTGCGAATGTGGTAGTGTAAAGGCATAATACAATTATCAGGGAAGTAAAAAGTTTTGTCATAATTGTAATTTTTAACAATTGTAAATGTTTCGATCCAATAATAAAAGTAAATTACTCCGAAAAATAGTATCGCTTAAGAAAATAAACAAAGCAAGTTCCGGGTTTTATGGCTTGAGGTGCATGGGTACCTTTGTTGTGTAAATATTAATAAGATGAATTCACAGGAAACTATAAATTATCAGCGTATTGCCGAGGCGATAAATTACATAAAATTAAATTTTAAGGAACAGCCCAACCTTGACGAAGTTGCCGAAAAGGTAAACCTCAGTCCGTTCCATTTCCAGCGGATTTTTACCGATTGGGCAGGCATCAGTCCTAAAAAATTTCTGCAATACCTGAGCCTGGATTATGCCAAAGGCATATTGAAAGATAAACAGGCAACGCTGTTTGATACCGCTTTTGAAACGGGACTTTCGGGCACCGGCAGACTGCACGACCTGTTTATGACTATCGAAGGAATGACGCCTGCGGAATATAAAAACGGCGGAAAGTCGCTATTTATTAATTACAGTTTTGCAGAAAGCCCTTTCGGGAACATCATCGTGGCATCAACGCCAAAGGGGATCTGCTATATGGCATTTGCCGGGGATAGGACTGAAGCATTTACCAGCTTGCAGGCACAATTTCCAAATGCACAATTCACCCAAATGGTTGACCAGGCGCAGCAAAATGCATTGTTTATTTTCAAAAAAGATTGGTCGCAGTTGTCGAATATTAAATTGCATTTAAAAGGCACTGATTTTCAGCTGAAGGTATGGGAGGCATTGCTGAATATCCCCCTGGGAGGATTGAGTACTTATTCATCGGTCGCTGCTGCCATTCAACATCCGAAGGCAAGCCGTGCTGTGGGCAGTGCCGTTGGTGATAATCCGGTGGCTTTTTTAATTCCCTGCCATCGCGTTATAAAGTCTACCGGTGAAACCGGACAATACCATTGGGGAGCCACCCGTAAATCGGCTATTATTGGCTGGGAAGCCGCACAAATTGGTTTAGTTGGTTGACTAAGTTGAATAGTTGATTGAGTTATATTTATGATTTAGTCAATCTGAAATATTTAAACATGGACATACAAGAAAGAATAAATATATTGGATTGGGATGCTATCACAGAAGGTATGAACGCAAACGGTTATGCCAGCGTGCCTAAAGTTTTAACACAGGAAGAATGTAATGATCTTATACTGCAATACCGCAATGAGGCGCTTTACCGCAAAACCATCAATATGGAACGTTATCGCTTTGGTTTGGGCGAGTATAAATATTTTCAATATCCCTTGCCGCCTATTGTACAAGAGCTCAGGGAATATGTGTACCCCAAACTTGCCCCGATAGCCAATAACTGGATGCAGGTACTAAATATCGACAAACATTTTCCGTTAGTCTTATCTGAATTATCGGCGCTTTGTCAGTCTAAGGGTCAAAACAAACCAACGCCATTGATATTGCAATACGGCAAGGGCGGGTACAACACCTTGCACCAGGATTTGTATGGCGATGTTTATTTCCCGATGCAACTGGTGATATTTTTAAATGAGCCGGATGAAGATTATAAAGGCGGCGAATTTGTGTTGATTGAGCAAAGACCCAGGGCGCAGTCAAAGGCCATTGTATTAAAGCCGCGCAAAGGTGACATGTTGCTGTTTACTACTAATTTCAGACCTGTAAAGGGGAGCAAGGGCTATTACCGGGTAAATATGAAACATGGTGTGAGCGAACTTATGGATGGCGAAAGGTTTACGCTTGGTGTTATTTTTCATGATGCGGCATGATAAAGCATACTTCATTGGGCAATACCGCGTTTAAACGCAGCAGGCAACTGAAAATGCTGCTCGACAAAGATCAGATAACATTTGCAGGTAGCGCAAAGCTAAAGATATATGGCACTTTAAACTGTTCGTCAGGAAAGCGAATGAAAGTTGAAAACCGTGTTTTCTTTGGCTCTGAAAAAGAAGCCATTGAATTAGGTTGCCGCCCATGCGGGCATTGTATGCGTGATGCATTTAAGAAATGGAAAGCATTGAAAGTGGGAATAACAGCGAGGCAGGCTAATGTGTGAATAAGGTTTTTATATTTGAGGTATTCATTAGCTATGATCAAAAAATCAATATTATTAGTATTCGCGGCATTCATTGGCCTTGCCGCTCACGCTCAATCGCCGACTGCGGATTCCGTTTACAACCAGTACGTTGATTTTAACCTTGCCAGGTTCCAGGGTGAGCAGGACAAAATAATTGAACTCGGCGAAAATCTGCTGCCTTATGCGGATAAGCTGCCCGAAAAAGCCCGGATAAACTTTTACTTTTCGGTAGGGAAAATGTATGAAGATGATGACCAGCACAGCAAAGCCTTACCTTATTATGAAAAAGTAGCCGCCGCCGTGCCCGATTATTACGTAGTTCACCGCGCTTTGGGCTATTTGTACCTCGAAAAAGTAAAAGAGATTGAAGGGAAATTGAATGCCGCAACAAATGATATAAAGCAAAATAAGGAACTTACCTTAGCTTATAATAATGCTGTTAAAAAAGCCTTGCCGCAGTTGGAGAAAGCCCAGGCCTGCGACCCGAGCGACGAAACACTCATCATAATAAAAACACTCTATAAAAATATAAAAGACAACAATGGTTTGAACACCCTCGATAGGCGTTTGAAGGAATTAAGCAAAAACTGTATTGATATCTTTAGTGATAAGTGAAACAGATTTTGTTTTATTTTTGCGCCCGATGAAAGTTAATCGTTTAGTAACAAAAATTGTTGTCCGCCTGTTTTTTATATTGCTTCTGGCTGCTTTGGTGCCACCGTTTTTAGCAGGCGATCAATCCAAATTGCAACACATTTATCTGTCTTTCCATTATAAATGGCAAATGATATTCCCGGCGATACTAATTTTGGGCTTTATCAGTTTGCTGATCATTTGTACCTTAAAAAAATATCAGGAAGCTGATTTGAACTGGCTGCTGGTTTTAAATACCCTCATATTAATAGCATACGGAATCGCAATTTATATCCGGATTTATCACATGATGTAGGAGAATAAATTTTTCGGGGAATCCCAATACCTAATCTCTAACCTCCAGTCACTAATCACTAACCTCAGGTCTTGTCCACCGTGGCTGGTTTCATTTTTTCTACAACAGCTTTTTTATTTTCATTGCCGCTGCCCAATAAATACCCCCATGGTTTCAAACTATCAACGCGGTCGAAGATGATCTTTAAAATGGCCATAACAGGGATCGATAAAAACATGCCTGAAAGCCCCCAGATCATTTCGCCCAATACGATCCCTAAAAAGGTAATCAGTGCATTGAGTTTTACTTTTGATCCTACAATGGTGGGTAATAAAAAATTAGAGTCGATAATATGAATGCCTAAAACACATCCTGCCACTAAGGCCGTGTCCTTTATGGAACCGGTGGCAAATGTGATCACTGTGCTTAAAAGCAGCGCGGAGAAAATGCCTAAGTAGGGGATGAGGTTAAACAGCCCAACTAAAATACCTAAGAGTATCGCATATTTTGCGCCGATTATGGCAAAGGCCGTGCAGGCTAACACTGAAACCACTACCATTTCCAACAGCAGCCCAAGGATATATTGCCTTAAGATCCGCTGTATGTTTTCTACAATGTCATGTACAATAGTTGAATATTCATCGCTAAAAACCCAAACAATAAAGCGGATCAGTAAACTACGGTAAAGTAATATGAAAAATGTGAAGATCAGGATAAATACATAAAACAGCATCAACGATGATAAGGCGTCAAATGTTTCGCTTAATACATCAGTCCCCGATGCCACCAATTTTGTGGTGCCCGCATTAAGGTAGCTTATCTGTTTTTTTGCATTAATATGATAGGCATGATGGATCCATTGGGAAATATTATTAATCGATTGAATTACCTGGCTTTTAAGCATCGGCCAGTCGCTGGCAAGGCTGGTTAACTGCGCCCCAACGATGTATAATACCCCGCCAACCAAGCCTAATAGAAAAAGAATGGACAACAACGATGACATGGATCGTGGTAACCGAAGCTTTTTTTCAAGAAAATTGGCGAGCGGCATTAGCAGAATAGCAAACAGGAAACCAAATACCAACGGGTCAAGGATTTCTTTGGCGAGAATAACCAGGTATCCCAAAGCTATAAGTCCGACGAGGACTAAAGAAAGCCGTTCATAAAACGGGGTGGTAAACTTTTTTGCAGGCATAGTCAATTGATTATTATCGGTTCAGCATATTTTATTGGTTTGAAGATAGTAAAAATTGACCGTTATTGGTTTTTTAATAAAAAAATAAGGAGCGGTTCGTAGAGGCGCGATACTTCGCGCCTCCTACCACGCAGACATCATCAGAGACGCCCCGATTTGTCGGGGCGTCTCTACTTCGTAAATGCATCTAAAATATCCATCAATACCACTGCTTCATCAATAGAGCAGGGGTTTGGGCCCTCATCCTTAAAATAAGCTACCATCTTTTCAATAAAAGGTTGTTGAATATGTTCAGGATGAATAAACATAAGGGTTTGTTCTTCTTCATCAGTTTTCCAGCTGATAAAATTGCCAAAAAACGGGAAGGTGATCTTTCCTTTTGTACCAATGATCTCACACTGATCGATTGCCTGGTTTTCGGCTACATTAAAGCACCAGGAGCCATTTACAACTACCTTGTTTTTAAATAATATTTCGCCACAAACGTGGTCATCGGCAGGCGTCAGGCCCGATTGGTTTAATGAAAATCCATGAGCTTTTTCGGGCTCGCCAAAATAAAACAACATCAGGTCGAGCTGGTGGGGGGCAAGATCATGAAAGTAACCACCTCCTGAAAACTCCGGCAATACCCGCCAGTTGGTTTCCGCATTGGCAACCAGGTCAGGCCTCGCTGTTTTCCACATCCTGATCTGCACCGTGCGGACATCGCCGATCAATTTGTTTTCCAGCAGTTGTTTTACTTTTAAAAACATGGGCAGTCCCCTGCGGTAATGCGCCACACAAAGCTTTTGGTTGGGATGTTGTTTTACTGCTTCGGCTATTTGCCGGGCTTCGTCAGCGTTCCGGGTAACCGGCTTTTCTACATATACATTAAAGCCTTTGTTCAGTGCCTTTATGGCGTACGCTGTATGCGAAGATGGAGGCGTTGCAATGTATATGGCATTAATGCTTTCGTTATCCATCAACGCATCAGCCTCATTATACCACAGACCAACACCATGCCGGCTGGCATAATCCGCAGCCTTTTCAGCATCGCGGCGCATTACTGCCACCAGGCTGCTATCGGCAACTTTGTTAAATGCAGGACCGCTTTTTCTTTCGGTTACGTTGCCACAACCTATTATTCCCCAGTTGATTTTGTTCATGATTGTATTTTAAAGGGTGTCATGGTGAGCTACTCGAACCTTGTGCGCAAAGGCACGACGCCAATGCAATAACGTAAAGCAAAGCGTACAGGCCACCCCGCATGGTTCGAGTGCCTCACCATGACACCATTTTTTATTTCAATATTTCTTCAATTTTTGTAAGTTCTTCGGCCGAAAATGCAATATTATCCAGGCATTTTAATGAATCGGATAATTGCTCAGGGCGACTTGCGCCTATCAATACAGAGGTTACCCGTTTGTCTTTTAATAGCCAGGCCAAGGCCATTTGTGCCAGCGTTTGGCCGCGGTTTATCGCAATGTCATTTAAACGTGTGATCTGGCTTATTCTTTCATCAGTCACATGGCTTTTTTGCAGAAATCCGGTTGACTTGGCAGCCCTTGAATCTTCAGGGATACCATGCAAATATTTGTTGGTGAGCAAACCCTGCGCCAATGGTGAAAATGGGATACAGCCTACGCCGTCTTTTTCAAGGACATCCAGCAATCCGCCTTCAACCCAGCGTTCGAACATAGAATATTTGGGCTGATGGATCAGGCAGGGTGTGCCCAATTGCTTCAATAGCTGTATCGCTTTATCTGCTTCCGCTGCCGGATAGTTAGAGATACCCGCGTACAAAGCCTTCCCCTGGCGAACGATCAGGTCGAGCGCGCCCATGGTTTCTTCCAGCGGGGTTTCAGGGTCGGGACGGTGGTGATAAAATATATCTACATAATCCAGTTTCATCCTTTTAAGGCTCTGGTCAATACTGGATACTAAATATTTTTTTGAACCCCAGTCGCCATAAGGGCCGTTCCACATGGTATAGCCGGCTTTGCTGGAGATGATCAGTTCATCACGGTAGCCGCGGAAATCCTGGTCAACGATACGGCCGAAATTTTCTTCGGCTGATCCCGGAGGTGGCCCGTAATTGTTTGCCAGATCGAAATGGGTGATGCCGCTATCGAAAGCCAGGTGGAGGATTTTCCGGAAGTTTTCGGTGACATCCACATCCCCGAAATTGTGCCACAAACCCAGTGAAACCGCCGGAAGTTTGATGCCGCTTTTGCCACAGCGACGGTATTGCATGTTTTTGTATCTTTCCGGCGAAGGCAGGTATGTCATAGATGGATTATTGGTTTTGTTCGAAAGTAAAAATAGAGTTTTTTGTCTGAATCAGAATTTTTGGGAACTGTAAAATTTTCAGGACGATTATTTAAGTTCTAACGGTTATCAAACCACCTCCGCCACTACAAATGTACTCCCGCCAACAAAAACCAAATCGTTTTTCCCCGCGTTTTCCTGTGCCGATTCCATTGCTGCTTTTACAGAAGGATAAACACCGCCACGCAAACCAAAGCTTTCCGCTTTAAGCTTTAAGCTTTCCGCTTCCAACCCGCGGGGGATATCGGGTTTACAAAAATAATAGAGGGCGTTTGCAGGCAGCATTCCCAAAATCTTGCTCAGGTCTTTATCATTCACCATCCCGATAACAAAATGCAGATGGTCATAGCTTACCGCTGTAATATTTTTTAAGACCTCCTGTATCCCTTCGGGATTATGCCCGGTATCGCAAATGGTCAATGGTGTTCTGCTCAATACTTCCCAGCGGCCATGCAGGCCGGTTAATTCTTTCACATTGCTCAGGGCTTCTCTCAAATCTTCGTCGCTTATTTTAAAGCCTTGTAACCGTAATTCATTCACGGCACTGATAACAGTTTTTACATTTTTAAGCTGGTATGTACCGGTGAGGTCAAGCTTTAAGTCCAAAGTCTGAAGTCCTGAGTCCGAACTCGGAGAGTTGTTCGTTACCTCAACAGCAAGAGAATCATTTATTGGAGATGTTCCCGGCTTCGGACTTAACTCCTTTATCAAATCAGAAGCAAAAGAAATCCGGCTGTCTTCCTGCTTTGCCTTATTTATAAAAATATCCGCAACTTCCGGCTGGCGCTCCCCGATGATTACAGGAATGCCCGGTTTAATGATTCCTGCTTTTTCGGCAGCAATCAATTGTAATGTGTTGCCTAAAATATTCATGTGATCCCAGCCTATATTGGTGATAATTGAAAGGAGTGGGCTAATGATATTGGTTGAATCCAAACGTCCACCCAAACCTACTTCAACAATGGCGATATCAACTTTTTCACGGGCGAAGAAATCAAATGCCAGGGCAACGGTCATCTCAAAAAAAGAGGGGCGGATGTCCTCAAAATTCACTTTATGTTCAGCTACAAAATCAACAACTTCCTGTTCGCCTATCATTTGCCCGTTAATGCGAATGCGCTCCCTGAAATCTTTTAAATGCGGTGATGTGTAAAGTCCGGTTTTATAGCCTGCTGTTTGCAAAATTGCAGCCAGCATGTGCGAGGTAGAGCCTTTGCCGTTAGTGCCACCAATATGAACGCTTTTAAATTTGTTTTGCGGATTCCCTAAACGTGCGCACAGTTCAATGGTATTGTTCAGATTAGCCTTATAGGCGGATGCGCCGTCGCGCGTAAATAAAGGCAGTTGGCTATAGAGGTATTGGATGGTTTCAGAATAGTTCATTGTTCATTGTAGATAGTTCATAGCAGGAATGATCGCAAAGGTATGTACTAAAAACAATTCTGAAACTTTAAAAGAGATGAAATTTGGTCGATAGACAATGAACAATAATCTCAATCTACTTTAAATCGAAAAGTGTATTCGCCCGTTTGGCTGCCAGATGCTGGTGTTGATGAAACGAAGTTTGTATTTTTAATCGCAGTTATGCAACTTTCAACAAGAGTCAAATCAGCTCTCGTTTTTTTTCTATTGATGCTGGCTGATATAACATTTCCATTCCTATCAACAACAAAGTCAACAACGACAACTCCTGGCACACGACGAGGATTGTCAGGGTCAGGCTGGGTTACAAACGACCAGTTCGGCATGTTCAAACCATCGCCGGAGCCTCCTGGCCCATAATTATTACTCAAAGTTGATCCATTACGGCTACCCTGATTACCCGGAGTTGTTGTAGTGCCATCGCCGCCGCCAGCCCCGCTTTTTGCGGCGCCTTTGTAAAGTGCATTTTGATTTACCACTTCCTTCTTTACCGGCTTAGCCGGCTCGGTAGCCATATTCTGACTTGTTTTTTTTGCATTCGCCGCAACTTCCGGGGCGTCCTCGGTATTTTGGGTTACTACTTTATTGTCGCTGTTGGCCTGGGTTTTTTGTTCGGTAGGCTGCACCTGCGTAACCTTATTCGGCTGGGTATGATTCGCCTTCGGCGATACTGAAGGATCGTCAGTGCTCGTCAGATCCTTACCCATGCCCTCATCGGTAGTGCCATAGTTTACCAAAATGCCACCTGTACCGTCAATTTGCACCGCCGGGTTTTCAAATACTATAAAATAACACAAAGCAATCATGGCAGCAAGTATTATACCTGTTGCTAAAAACGCTTTGGGATAGTTATTTTCTTCCTGGTAATTCATTTACTTAGTCATTGGTCATTAGTCATTGTGTCATTAGGTTACCTGCAACCTAATCTCTAATAAACTAATCACTAATCTCTTTACTTTGGTTCCGTTGCTAAAACCAGTTTAATATTCAGTTTCTGGGATATATCCATTATCTCTACCACATCCTGTATGGCAACTGTTTTATCAACATACAAAACAATTGTAAGGTTTGTTGCCATGGGTTTGTAGCTTGCCAGCACCGTTGGTAGTTCAGCTACGGTGACAGGTTTGCGGTCAACAAAGTATTTCAGGTCTTTGGTTACTGAAACTATTATTGTTTTTTTCGACACCGATTTTCCTGACGATGATTTTGGCAACAGTAATTTGATCACATTTGGGTTGGTTACTGTTGACGCGATGAGGAAAAATAAAAGCAGGAAAAACATGATGTCGTTCATAGCCGATGTATGCACCTCGGCCGAAATACGTCTTTCTCTTTTTCTTATGTTCATTTGCTCGGTTCTTCTAACAGGTCAATAAATTCAATCGCATCAGTTTCGAGTCTTAGTATTACTTTGTCAACCATCATATTCAAAATATGATAACCCACAAAGGCTACGATACCCACCATTAGCCCGGCGGCCGATGTTACCATTTTTACATACAGACCACCTGATATAACGCCCATACTGATATTATCAGTCTTCGAGATATCATAAAAAATTTTGATAACCCCTGCAATAGTTCCCAAAAAGCCAAACATCGGCGCGATACCGGCTACGATGCCCAAAATACCAATGTTCTTCTCTAATTTGGATACTTCCAGTTTACCAACGTTTTCAATAGCGCCTTCAATATCCTTTATAGGGCGGCCTATGCGTAATAATCCTTTTTGAAGCATTCGACCAAGCGGAGTATTGCTGTTGCGGCAAATGGCTTTAGCTGATTCAAGATTGCCTGAAACAATGCTCGCGCGTACCTGGATCATCAGGTTTGAATCATCTTTTGAAGCTTTGCGGATAGTGAAATATCTTTCAAAAAATATAACTAAACCTAATACGGCCAAAATACCTATCGGCACCATCACCCAGCCACCTTTTATCAGCAGATCGCCAAAGTGCAGTTCCTCCGATGGAATGGGGGCCAGCTGCGAACCTGCTGTTTTTACTGTATCAATAATTTTATGGGCGGTATCTACGGCCTGAAAAAATAATAATGTCATTTGTTATTGGTTTATTTTATTTACATATGAAGCTGACGGAATCTTCCCTTGTTTTATCCATAGAAGTTTGAGAGAATCAGCTTCGTTTTGGTTGAAAAAGACTCCCCCGGCAACTTTGATTTTCGTTCCCGGTATTTCAGACACATTCAAACTCCTTGCATTTATTAGCCCAAGGGCCTTATAATGTTTAACGGCAGTTTCAGCTACTTGCGGCGTATTGCAAGCCATCACAATCACAGCCCATGCGGATTTCTTTACGGTATCGGCTGGTGTTACAGGCGGAATAATTGTCTTTGCCGTTGTGTCTTTTATTGGAGTAACTTTTTTAGCAGTATCCGTTTTTATTGCAGGCTTTGAAACCTGTACTGTAGTATCATCCTGTTTGCCAATAACCTTATGATATAATTCATTAATTTTAGCTGTGGCAGGCGGATAGAATTTGTAAACGCCAAAAATAGCAAGTGCTATTACAGCCAGGGCTATTAATATAATAAGCCAGACGCTAACAGACCTTTTGTGCTCTGTTTCTTCTTCAAAATATTGAGGCTGCTGAATAGTTTGCACAGGTGGCGCAGTTGCAACGGGTGTTGATGTGGTTGCTGTAAAAACGGGCTTTGCATCCCCGGGGGATATAGGCTGCCCCAGTTTATTCATATTGATTTCAGGGTAACCGTAAAAAGCCGGATCGGCAGCCACTCTTTCATTAGGTTTAAAAACCAATTGCTGGTCTTTATCTGCATAAAACAGACCGAGGTCGGCAAATAAGTATTTACCCTTTGCGGCTTCTTCTTTTAGCTTGCCGATGAATTTCTCTGCAAAGTATTTGGATGATGCTAGCGATATGTTTTTTTTGTCGGCAACATACTGAGTAAAAGTATCGTCGTCTTTTGGTTGTGGTACAAATTTTACCTGGTGATATGGCGGATAAAATTTAGAGTCCTTTTCATCATAATAAGCATTCACACGGGTTCGTACAAAATAGCCGAGACCAGGCACGCTTACCTCATCATGCAGGCCTAATAGTTCGCTTAAATAATCGGCTAAATTCATTTCGCTAAAAGTACGGTTTATTATAAATTATCAAAAATCTACCAGCTTCGGGCTAAAAAGCTAAGCTGACGCCGCCAAATATATTAAATCCATAGTCAGGATAATAGAGCCATGTTTGATTTGTACCGTTTAAAATATTATTAACGTTCACAAAAATGCCTATTCTTTTAGTCGCCTTGTATTCAACGCCGCCGCTGAGGTCAACAAACGAACTTATAGTGGTGGTGGTGGTGCTGTTGCCGATGGTTACCGGGTTAGGGTCAAGTACCGAACTACGGATCAGCAGGGTGCCCTTAATGCTTATCTTATCGCTTACATGCAATACCGTGCCACCTGTTATTTTATACTTTGGCAGGTTCCATGGTTGCTGACCAGCGGTGCCCATTTGATAGCTTTTGTACTCAATTCTGCCAAAAACATCCACATCTTCGCTGGCTTTGTAGTCCAGTTCACCGGTTATCCCGCTTACTTTCGACGTTCCGCCATCATATATTACCTTGAACCTGTTGTAGCCTGTTGCAAAGTGGAAATCGCTTACAAACAAAGGCATGTCTTTCACATTGTCGCGGAAAATAGTGGCTTTAAAGCTAAAGCCGGGAGCTATGGTGCCTTTAAGTCCTGCTGCCAGGTCTAACTGGTCAACGGAGTTTTTGATTTCGATATTCTGCCCAAGGAAAGGATTCGTGGTATAGAAATCAAGCAGCGATGATTTGTTGACATCGCCTTTTGCTTCAACAAACAAGCGCACATATTTAGGGATCACCTGGAGTTCCAGTTTTGCCGCCGGGAAAATATGGATGGATGATGTGTAACCGAATTGATCAACTATATTTATTCCCGCGTCAATTTTATAGCTGTCGCCCTGAAATTTGATATAAGGGTTCAGCCTGATGAGGCTGTTATTGTAATTATACAGGCTCTTATTCAGACTGTCCTGTTGGGTACTCAGGTCGAGCGAACCGCTTAAACCTGCATAAAACTGGTGAATGGTTTCATTTAAAAATCCGGAAAGCACCACATTACTTTCCTTTGCCTGGTACGCATCGTTAAAGACATAGCCTTTCAATTTTAGCCCATAGGTAAAATCATTCGGTTCGTCTACGAAGTTTTTGCTGAGCTCGCCTTCGGCGCCAATGGTGCTGAAATGCTGCTTAGCAACTTGCAAATTTGACGGGGGAAGGAATTGGGGATCATATCCGTAAAAATAATTACCACTGTAATTATAATCTATCTTGCCGGTTAATGAATTTACTTCACCAATGCTTTTCCCGAATATGCCGGCCTGCTCTTTATTTGAATTTTGATCGTGTATGGTGCCCTGTTGCGCAAAATGCTTTAAATAGCCGCCCACCTGTAAGGCCTGATCATTTCCATTGTTGAGATAAAGTTCACCATATGTGGTTTTTAGGTTACCCAGCCCTGCCTTTAAGTAGTTATTGGTTAGATCCGAATCACGTTCGGCTGGCCTTTTCATCGCATTCAAAGGCTTAATAGCGGTATTAAGTTCCAGGCGTTTATCAATTGGGAAATAAGTTAAAGGCGCCTTGAAAGGTGTTTTATCCTCCAAATCAGGATTGATACGTATTTTAACCGCATCGGCCAAAACAGGTTTGTAGGCTGTTGTTACTACAATTTCTTCTGAAAGGCTGTTACCGCTTACCGGTTTATTTTTTTTAACCGTATCCACCGTAACTTTCGCAGCAGCCTCACCTAAAGTTTTGGCATTTGCTTTTTGTTGAACAGCATCAGTTTTAACAGGTTTTTTCCGGGTAACTTTTGCCGCCGGCTTTTTAGCTTTATGTTTTGTTTGTGCATCAGCAGTAACAAAGAATAAGGCCAATGTTAAGGTAAGCAGCGTATATAGATATTTTAATTTCATTGCTCGTCTCGTATTTATTCTTTGTTATCCGGTTTTTTTACCGCAGTGCTATCAGGTTTTTGTTCCGTTTTATCCGGCGGGGATAGTTTATCCAGTTTTTGTTTTGCCGTCGGGATAATATCATCATCACCTTTATAATTGTCAATTACACTTTGCAGGGTTGCTTTAGCCTGGAACGTATCTTTTAATGCTAAGTAGTTATCAGCCAGCAGAATGAAGGTTTTTGTTACCCAATAATCATAGTTTGGCAGGTCTTTTACCAGGTCGAAACAAGTTTTTTGAGAGGCTTTGTAATGACCTTTTAAATACTCCACCCGGGCTATGTTATATTTTGCTTCGGCTGCTGCGATAGTTTTTGTACTGCTTACTGTATAGTTTAACTCTTTTACTGCTGTGGTAGTATCGCCTTTTTGCAGGTAGGCAAGACCGGCATACAACCCTGTTCTGAACAAATCTTCCTGTGATGATTTATCATTGTCCCGCACAAGCTTAACATAGTTCAGCGCATCATCCGGCATCTCCATCTGTGCATAACAAAGCAGCAGGCTATTTATCGCAAAAGTATAATCGGCCTTATATTCTGAATTGATTTCCAGCTTTTTCAGAAAAACAACGGCTTCATTATATTTCTTTTGGCCCATATAAAGTTTCGCCATGCTGATCAGCGATTGCTCGGTATATTTACTGGTCCAGTCATTTAATATGATATTGTAATCAATGATAGCGTCATCGGTTCGGTTTAAACTCACCAAGCTCTGCGCTCTTATAAACCGTGCTTCCTTGTCATAAATCGGCTTGGTGGGGAATTTCTCAAAATAAGCGTCTACAGCCCCCACGGTACCTTCCCAATCGCTTCTTAAATACAAATTATTTGCCGCCGTGTACATGATATTTTCCTGGTCGGCTTTTGTGTAGTTGGCTATAGGTACCGTTGCGGCATAATTGATAAAGGTTTGTCCATCGCCTTTATCGGTATATATCTTCTCAATTTGTTTAAGGGCCAGTTTTGCTTCGTCGGTTGAAGAATAGTCCTGCACCACACGTTTAAATGATTCAATGGCCAGGTCATCATTGCCCGAATTATAATCTATTAAACCTATAGTAACCAGCGCGCGCGGCACATAACTGCTGGTAGGATACCTTACAATCATTTCCATCATGCCGCTTTTTGCTTTTGTACTATCGCCCTTTATAAAATAGGTATATGCAATTTCAAAAGAGGCGTCATCGGCATAATCGGATTTTGGGAATTTAGTTAACACATCGCCAAGGGTACTGATCTTACTATCCGGTGATCCCTGCAAGCCCTGGATCATCCCCCGCTGAAACAAAGCGTAATCCTGACTGTGGCTGTGCTCTTCAATAATGCGGTTGTAATATTCTAAGGCCCTGTTATAATTTTTCAGAACAAAATAGCTGTCACCAAGCCGGGTTACGGCATCGTTTACTGTGTTTGGGTCTGTCTCTGGTCCGTCCAGGAATTTCTGAAAGTAACTGGCGGCTTTTTTATACTGTTCGCCCCCAAATGCGGCGTAGGCCAGTCCGTAGTTTGCATAATTATAAACAGGAGTTTCACTTGCATCCGGGAGTTCCAGGAATTTCTCAAAAGTTTCCACTGATTCACCGTATTTGCGCACTTCGTACATCGACTCGGCCATCCAGTAGGTAGTCAAAGCTCCGATATGGGCGTCAACCGGATTTTTTAAGGAACGCAGGAAAATGCCGATGGCGTTTTCAAAAGCGCGTTCGTTGTAAAACTCAAGACCACGGTAGTACGTAACTTTTTGGTATGCAGCCTGTGCGCTGGCTGTTTTATTGGGGATAGGTTCTAAAATGTCAACAGCTTCAGCATAATTATGAGAGTTCAGCAATTCTTCACCCAATAATGTTTTAACCTCATCGTTGCGCCTGGAGTTGGGATAATTTTTTAAATATAACCTTGTAGCATCAAGGGCCTGGGTATTGAAATCAAGCTCGTACGAGAGTTTGGCATATTGGTATAAGGCATCTTCCTGTAAAGTTTTATCAAAACTAAGCTTCGAAGCAAGGAAATATGCACTTCTTGCGCTTTGTTTATTATTCAATTTCAGGAAAACATCACCCAGCGTATAGTTCCCGTTCTGGCTGTAAATATCGTTTTGCTGCTGCAGTTTTTCAAGTTCAATGGCGGCCTTTGCGTAGTTCCCAACCTTATAATAAGTATAACCCATCTGGTAACTGTCCTGTGTGTTTTGGGTGCGACCCAGGTCCTCATCGGCAAAACGCCCGTAATAGGTGGCTGCATTCGGGTAATCCGCTTTAGCGAAATAGGATGCGGCAATGATCCGCAGCATTTCTGTTTCGTTTTGCTGATGCGTGCTGTTGATGATCGGGATGGCATAATGAATTACGTCATCATACCGGTTATCTAAAAAGTATACAGCAGTGATATAATAGGGGTAACTGCTTTCGTATTTTTTCGACTTTTTTAACCGCTCGAAATTGACGAGCGCCAAATGATAATCTTTATTCAGATAAGCTATATAGGCAAAATAGTAGGTTGCATCGTCCATAAAAGGTGAGCGGCGGCCTTTTACCTGGCTAAAGAGTTCCTGTGCATTTTTATAGTCGTTAGTGGCAAAATAGGCGTATCCTTTGCGGAACTTATATTCTATGTTTTCGCTGCCGTTTAAATCGTCAGCCTGGATCTTATCAAACCAGGTTATAGTTTCTGCATACTTTTCCTGCTTACTGTATGACCGTCCGATCTGGAAATAAGCCAGTTTGGTAAGCGGGTTTTCGGGATGTTCTTTTATAAACCTCAGGAACATGCTTTCGGCATCGTCATTCCCTGATTCCAGGGCGCATAATGCTTCATAATATTGAGAGTTTTCTTTGAGTAATGACAATTCCGATTCAAACCTTGATTGGGTGCTTGTAGGCAGCCTTGCATTTTCAACCAGGCGGAATTGTTCGGCAGCTGCAACATACTTACCTTTAGCAAGCAGTTCGGTAGCGGTATGGTAGGTATTATAGGCCTGAAACGATGGATTTTGTTGAGCGCGTAACGAGAAGACAAAAAATACCGGGAAAAGTAAAGCGATGTATTTATGTTTGGTCATAAGTAGCTAAAAACGATGGGCGAAAATAACAAAACGCAAAAACGATTTCCACAATAGTAATGCACATTATGTGGAGAACATTGATTTTTAAACGAAGCAAAAACGGCTGATTGTATACTTGTGGAAAACTTTAAAATTGTTAATAACGGGTAGGGGAGCCGATGCCATTGCATGGTTTGTTGGCTTGCATATATTTGGCGTGCAGAATATAGAAACCTTTAGGAACGTTGTTGGTTGGTATGATAAGTATAAAATATTTTAAGCGGCGAATTCATTTTTACCTTTTGTTGATCATAACTGCCTTGTTTTTTTTAGCCTTTCAGTCGACCGCAAAGCAAAACGGAAATATTATTTTGAAGGATGAGCCCGTTAAAGTTACGCCTAAAGAATTTTATATAGCCGGGGTGATTGATGAACGCGATGAACGGGCTGCTGTGGCCTGGTTAATACCTGCGTCGGGTAATCAAAACCAGTCAAAAACGTATACTGTTGATTTGGAGGGTGGCGGACTGTTCGCGATCAGGCAATTTATCAATCATAATTTGCCTTGCAATAAAGTATTAAGACCCGTTATAATCAGCATTAGGAAATTTAAAGCAACTGAATTGGCTTTACCCGGAGGGCTTGTTCAAGGTCATGTTGATGGAGTGATGTCGTTCAGCTTAAGACAGGATAGTGGTGAAATGGTGCACCTGCTTGATTATAAAGGCAGTGCTACCTATACCCGTAATCCGGGTCCGCCGCAGGATATTGAACCAACGTTGCGGCATGTATTGGAAAATGGTTTAATTTACCTTAACACCTGGATGGATAAGCAAGCCGCCACTAATATTAAACTTGCCAAAGCTGTGAAAGTAACTTTTACAGATTACAGGGAAAACGCAGAAGGTGATACTATTTATTATTCATTAAAAAGGCCATTAAAATGGGATGATTTTCAATCCAAGATACCATCCAGCAGGTTTGATGCCCAGGTTTATCCAACTATCGGGTACGAAGAACACGCCTCTGTTACCGGAGGAATCATCAATGTTGGCCTTGCCATAAAAGTATGTTTGCCAAAAAGCGCAGCCTGGGTTAGGGCCAGGATGCAAAATGACTATATCTTAAACCATGAGCAGCGGCATTTTGATATCGCAAAAATTGTAGCCGAACATTTTAAACAAAAAATAAATGCCGAAAATTTAACCGTCAATAATTATGAGGGGATTATTAATTTTGAATACCTTGATACTTATCGTGAAATGGATAAATTGCAAAAGCAGTACGATGATGAAACCCTCCACGGCACCGACAGGCAGGCACAACAGCAATGGGACCTGCGGATTGATAAAGAGTTGAAGGGGGGATTTATCAATTAGTCATTGGGGTATTGGGGTATTTTGCCTCTCACCCAACTCTCTCCAAAGGAGAGGACTTTAAAAAAGAGCGAAGTTCAAGTCCTCTCCTTTGGAGAGGATTTAGGTGAGGCCGAACATTGGGTCATTGGAAATGGGTAGGGAATTTCGTGGTTTTTATTTGTTTAACAGCTTTTTAATGAACAATTCGCTTTACTATGAGTTTAGGATAAAATCACTCAATTTAAATATTCACCAATTCACTAAATCAACAATTCACTAATTCAATAAACTACCATGCCAACAATCTACGAACGGCTAACAGCATTTAATAAAAACAGGCTTCCCGATATGGTAAAGTTAAAATACAAAGCCATGTCCCTAAATGTATTTTATTTTTACCGGGGCACCTGCCATTTATTTTATGAAGATCTGGCTGGCGCCAGTCCTTTGCCGGCATCGCCGGTTACCTGGACCTGTGGCGACCTGCACTTAGAGAATTTTGGGAGCTTTAAAGGGGATGACCGCCAGGTTTATTTTGATCTGAATGACTTTGACGAAGCCATGCTTGCCCCGGCCGGATGGGAAATTGCCAGGATGGTAACAAGTATATTTATTGCATTTGACAGCCTTGGGCTTAAAGAAGCAGAAGCTTTAAAAACAGCGCGGACGTATTTAAACAGCTATTCTGAAACTTTGAAAAATGGCAAGGCTATAGCCATAGACCCACGCACCGCCAATGGTATAGTACAAACATTTTTAACCGCAGTTGAAAAACGAAAGCTAAAAGATTTACTAAAAAAACGCACAAAGGAAAAAAATGGCAAGATCAGCCTGTTACTTGACACCGACCGGCATTTTGAAATTGAAAAGCCATTAAAAAAAGAATTGGCCAATTTTATAATTGAAACAATGCAAAACAGCAAGTATGCACCCTTTGATTTTAAAGTACAGGATTCTATTTTCAGGCTGGCTGGCACCGGTAGTGTGGGTGTAAAAAGGTATATGTTTTTATTAAAGAGTATGAATACCAAAAACAAGTACCTGTTGCTTGATATGAAACAAGCCTTGGCATCATCGCTGAAACCTTATGTGCCAATTGTTCAGCCGAAATGGCCAACAGAGGCTGACCGGGTTATAGCCATACAAAAACGGATGCAAAATGTATCGCCTGCGTTATTAACCCCGGCTATATTTAAGGATGAACCTTATGTATTAAAACACATGCAGCCGACTGAAGATAAAGTTAATTTTGAGATGCTCAAAGACCGCTATGATGAAATCGATAAAGTAATACATGATATGGCAGTGTTAACAGCTTCGGCACAGTTGCGCAGTGGCGGGCGCCAGTGTTCGGCCATAGCTGATGAACTTATTGCTTTCGGGCAAAGTAATCTTTGGCAGGATGCGGTATTAAACTATGCCATGCAATACGCCAGGCAGGTTAAAGATGATTATAATGTGTTTATGACCGGGTATAAAAATGGAGTTTATTAAAAGTTGCAGTGGCAGTTTGCAGTTGCACGATCTTTTCAACAGCTCACTGCTAACTGCCCACTGAAAGCTGCATGCTGCAAACTTTTCAATATCGGCATTCAATCTTCAGCATTTTTTTTCACAAAGACGTACGATGATCTTTTGCATTTGGCACAAAAGTATCTCCTGACCGGGAACAAAAATGACAATTGTTTCACCAGCCAGTGCCTGTGTACCCTAAAATGAAAAGGAGCCCCACATTTTGGACAATAAAATATCCTTTCGGTTTTCATTTATTCTTACAGACTGATCAATAGTTTAAAAGTTTAATGGCGAAAAATAAACTTTTTTTATGAATTAACCACCTGCTAAATAAAAAATCTATTCGGGAAGGATAAAATTGGCTGGTATTATCAATTTGAAGATTGATTAAATCCGAACATATACTTTTCGTTTGCAATTATAGCAGGCATACCTTCTCAATGGGAGCCAGAAAAGAAAATGTTTTACAAAAAAACTTCTGTGTATCCTGGTATCAAGTTCCGATTGACACCTTGGGCAGCGGGGCTTTTTTTTCTCCGTTTTAACAGTATTATCACCGTTGTTTAATGAAACTACCATATCTCGATAATTGTCTTTCTTTGGCGCTGATAAGATATTTCAACCACTAAACAAATATAGTGAAATTGTTACAATGAATTCATGTGCTTTTATTATGAATTTGTTATCAAATTTTTCATTTATTGTAAATATTTTTCACATCGTATTTTTTAATTGTGAATTAATAATTGAATTTATAATCTTTCAGTTATGCGGAATGACCATAAGGTAACCTGTTTTTTACTTTTCGATAGATGCCTTTCCAGATATTTTTTTTTGAACGGGAAGATAAAAAAGGTGTTTAAGTTAGATTTTAAAACGCTTCACCTAAACCTAATATGACATCGGAATAGTTTTTACTAAACCCATAATCAATACAAATATTGGTATCGGATTTTTTGTTGAATTTTATTCGCAAACCGGCTCCGGCAGCAGGGTTAATATAAGCAAAACTGTGGGTGTTAGGCTGGCTGGCTGAATTTACATTTGCGAATATTACAAAACCGAACAAACCATTGGCAGTAATATCCCTGCGATATTCGCTTTCAAAATAGATCAGGCTTTCGCCCCTGTACCTGTTTTGTTCAATGCCACGCCCCGAGCGCTGATAAGGGTCATTCCCAATACTGGGTAAATTAAGATAGGGTGTTTCTGACGATATTGTAGTCCAGTAATAAGTCCAAAATGCGAAGAGGTTTTTAGGGCCGGAACTGGTTAGCGAAACATATTTACGAAAATCGGCATAAACAGATTGCGAATTGTTATCGCTGCCCAAAACAGCAGTGTTGTATCTATAAATGATATTTCCAAATGCACCCGGAATAGGATTGATGGAGTTTTTTCTCGTATCGTACAGCAGGTTTAATGTGAGCCCCGAAGAAAAAGAATTTGAGCCCGGCGATGTGCCATATTTATAATCTGAAAAATCGCTTAAGTTAACCGGGCTGTTGTTAGTATTGATATTGATGAAATAATCAAGATCGTACCCGATCCCGGCATAGAAGAAGGGTGTTATTCGCTTAAGAACGCTTTGATAAAAACGTATATAGTCATAATTAACTAAAATTTTATTGGCTTCGGCCTGCCCGCCTCCTAAGCCCCAGGTAAACTGCGGGTATACCAAAAAGCGCGTATCGCCTTGTATGGTAAAAGCATTATCCTTAAGCCAGAAACTTGAGTGAATGGGCATGCCAAATCTTCCTGCAAAATTGAAATAGGGTGTGAAACTTACGCTGGAAAGATAGGTTGTCTTCCGATCACCAAGGTAAAAGCCTGCTGTAGTAGAGGTGACTATGGCGTTGCTCCCACCGGGAACCGCCGATGAAAGGGGTAGAATTGAAAAGTAGATCTCGCGTTGCTCTTTTGGATATTTTCGATGGCGCAGTTTAAAAAGCGACCTCCCGATATCGATCAAATCCCTTTGTCCGGTTGTGTCGATATCAACATTATTAGTGGTATCTACCGGGGTCTGGGCTATCAGCAGGCACGGTGAGAAGCAGCATAGCAGCATAAAAAAAATCCTATTCATTATTGATACAATGAAAATTATCTATTAATGTTTGCAAGTAAATGAGAATAGCCTTGTTTGCCCGCGAATTGGCCAAAGCGGACGAATAACGGCATCGCGGACATAAGCACGTAAAAACGCCGCAAAAACTTTCATCGAATACTTAAAAAGCTTCACCAAGCCCTATTTTAAATCCCGAATTATCTTTACTAAATCCGTAATCGATACAAATATTAGTGTCTGATTTTTTGTTAAATTTTATTCGCAGGCCTGTTCCGGCTGCCGGGTTCCAGTATTCAAAGCGGTTATTAACCAACTGGCTTGCCGAATTTATATTTGCAAATACTACGAAACCCAGTAATCCGTTGCGGGTGATGTCACCCCGGTATTCACTTTCAAAATAGATCAGTCTTTTTCCCCGGAAACGGTTTTGCTCAATTCCCCGGCCAGACCTGTTATATGGGTCCATCCCGATGGCAGGCAAGTCAAGAAATGGGGCCCCGGTGGTTAGGGTCGTCCAGTAATAGCTCCAAAAGGCCAGCACGCTTTTGGGGCCGCTCTGGGTTAGCGATACATACTTTCGAAAATCGGCATATAATGATTGCCAGTTATTATTAGCCCCGAAAATAACAGCGCTGTTACGGTAAACCAGGTTAGCATAAGTACCAGGAAGCGGATTTAAATCGTTCTTGCGCGTGTCGTAAAGTAAATTAATGGTCGGCCCGGATGAAAATGAATTTTGATCGGTAGAAGTTCCAAATCTATAATGCGTAAAGCTTGCAACAGTAGCGCTGCTATTGTTGCTGTTATCATTGTTTTCGATATCGATATAATAGTCCATCGCATAACCGAGGCCTACAAAAAAGTAGGAAGTAATTCGCTTAAGTGCACTTTGATAAAAACGTACATAATTGTAGTTCACTAAAAACTTATCGCTTTCGGGCTGCCCGCCGCCCAAACCCCATGTATATTGCGGATAAACTAAAAAACGAGTATCGCCCTGGATATTCCAGCTGTTATTATTAAGCCAGATGCTCGAACGGATCGGAAGTCCCCATCTGCCGGAAAAATTGGTGTATGGTGCAAAGGTGATACTGGAGAGATAAGTGGTGTTTCTTTCACCAAGGTAAAAGCCCGCTGTAGTAGAAGTAACCAATGCTGTTCCGCCGCCCGGTATCGAAGCAGAAACAGGTAAAAACGAAAAATATATCTTTTTTTTTTCTTCAAGTGAAATTGGCCGCGGTTTAGTTTTAAAAAACGAGCGGGCTAAATCTATTAAATCTTTCTGCCCGGTAGTGTCAAAATTCATGTGGCTCTTATCCATCGGGCTTTGGGCAAAAAGCAAATAAGGGGACAAAAAAAGGATTAGTAAGTATAGATATTTCCCCATTCGCTATAATACAGAAAAGTTTTGATTTTATTTTTGAAAATAAAGTAATTATAAACGGATTAATTGTAAATAATGTATCCAAAAAGCCGGGCTAATTTCTATTTAATTACCTAAAAACTTAAGCACCGCCGCAGAAAATTCCGCTGTTCTGATAGCTGTATTATGGTTGCCCGGAACATAAACAAGACCCGAATTTGGGACAAGTTTATTCAGCCCGGTCTCCGAACCATTTTCTTTGTCTTCGGTGCCCCGGATAATTAACACAGGGATTTTAACTGCCCCAAGCGCTGATGGACTGGTAGACGGCTGGTATTTTTGCTGATAGGCCAGCGCAAGTTCATCAAAATGCTGACTATGAATATACTTCATCATATCGTCTACATCATGCAGGGTTGTATCACCCATTAATGCGCGATAGGCGTGCACCCGCCGGGGCCAATCCGGATTAGTATAGGCATCGCCCATGCCACCCATAACCGCTTTACTGAGCCGTTTATCCAATGCCAATAGCCTGGAGGTAATAATGGAGCCACGCGAATAACCAACCGCTGCATACTGCTGTATATTTAAACTGCTCATCAGCCCCATAATATCTTTTGCCTCGGCATCGTTGGCATAAGCGCGTTCTATATGCGGTTTATCCGAACGCCCGTTGCCGCGTTGGTCAATTAAGATCACTTTGTATCCGGCTTTCAGCAGGTCGGCGTAAACAGAGCAGCTTTTCCAGCCTTGCCCGGTGCCTGAAAAGCCATGGATCAGGATAACAGGATAGCCCTCGCCCTTTACTTCGTAATAAATTTTTGTACTGTCAAAAGAGTTGAAGTAATGGCCTTCAGTGGCTGGTTGAGCAAACAAATGCGAACTTAAAAGCACCAGGAAGATTATGACTGCACGCTGTGCAAAGATTTTTTTCATTTTATCAATTTACAAAATTTAGATTTATAGGTAAGATAGATAATTGCCGGATCATTTGAAGCAACCAAATAATTTTTTTTAGCGTAAGGATATAAACAGCTTGATTTTACATGGAAAAAAAAATCCCCGCCGTTGAATCGCATTCAAGGTACAGGCAATTGGACAGTTTACGGGGATTAGGAGCCATTTCGGTTTTTATTGCGCATTATATAAGCCTTAAAACAAGCCTGCCACTATTCCGGGTGGTACAACCCAGCCCATTGGGTATGTTATTTAACGGGACAGCAGCTTTAATGCTTTTTTTTGTTTTGAGTGGCTTCGTGCTGAGCCTGCCTTTTATTAATGGTGAAAGGCCCTTAAAGCTAACGGCTTTTTATGTGAAACGTATTTTCAGGATCTACCCTGCCTATATTTTTGCCATCGTTTTTGCAGTATTACTAAAACAATTTGTGTTTGATAAAAACGGATTAACTCCGTATGCCCATTGGTTAAAGAATTTCTGGAGCTGGAACTGGGATATAAAAAGTGCAGGCGAACTACTAAAGACCTTGTTAATGATAGGCCCGGATTTTAAAATCAACTTTATTGATCCGCCAATATGGTCGCTTGTTATCGAGGTGAAAATGTCAATTATTCTGCCTTTTTTTATTGTTATCGTTTCGCGTAACAGCCTGGTTTTAAATGTAGCATTGCTGTTTGTTATGGGCTGGTTAACTTATGAATACAATGCGTGGGCTGTCAGTGTTTTTTATTTAGGAATTCTGATGGCGAAATATAAAGATCCCATTTTAAGTAAGATCAAATTGTGGCAAATAAGTGCAGTAATTGCAGCCGTAATTGTTTCTGTTTTTCTATATAATAACAATTATGAATTTTTGCATTTCATCCGGCAACTGAGTTTTAAATCACGATTTATCTTGAGTGACTATTTGAGTGCGCTGGGTAGTTGTACTATAATGATGGTGATATTAGCCAGGAAAAGAATAAGCCTGTTTTTTGAGCATCGTGTTTTTACCTTTTTTGGGGACATATCCTATAGCTTTTACCTGATCCATCTGCCTTTGCTGCTTACCCTGGGTTCACTGATTTCCAACAGGTTTATGCTTAGCCCCGTTTATATATTTTTATCAGCTTTTATATTGGCTGTTTTGCTGAGTTATCTGATGTTTATTTTTATAGAAAAGCCATTTCAGAACTTTGCTGTGGGCTTGATAAGGAGATTTAAGATACTCGACAGCGTAACTCTTTAATTTTTGCCAGATTTAAAAATGATGCTGATTGTCTGATAGATAAGCCCGATATGTACTGAAAATTTTCAAAAATACCTATCCTGCTACAGGTTCGCCCCAACGGGTTAGGGAAGGGTTTGCAATGTCTGTACCGGGGCATGTTTCCGTAGGCAAACGCATTTTTCTTGCGGCATAGCAGCCGCAAAGGCTGCATACTTTATTGCCTGTTTTTTGCCCGGTTTTTTCATGCTTTGGTGAAAATTCTAATAGACTTTGGTGAAAACCATCTGCATCCTGTAAATGCTGGCAGGCCAGGCATGCGTTCTCGCGGCGTTCAAGTGTAGCGTGGTCAACTTTCTTAAAGCCCGATCGGCCCCATCGCAGCATCGCCTTTGTTGCTTTGGCAATTAATGACAATTTTGTATTCGAGGCCATGTCGCGCTTTAACTATTTTAATGATTAGAATTTTATCTTAATTTTTATATGGTAAGTGCAGCACACTAATCTCTTCTATTAACTTAAGCTATTTTTGCCGAAAAGTCAGTTGCAGCTTCTTCGCTCCGCCGCTAAAGCTAAGGCGGCACGCGGTCGGACTTCCGGACTTTCCCGACTTTCGGACTTCTTCATTCATCCTTCATGTATTTTTCAATCCCGTCTGCCGGCTTCCATGTATTTTTTGGCTCAAAATAATTGTACAATAAAGCAGAAACCTTACGGATTAATACATCAGCTTCATTATCCTCAACCCAGCGCTGATCATTATTGTGATTGGTAATGATGGAGAAAACATAATCGCCATGCGGGGCGTTCACCAGTACCGTTTCGGATTTTGATTCATCCAATGCCCCTTGTTTTGATATGGTATGGATATAAGGCGGGATCTGCGAAAGCGCTTTATCATCCCAGAAAATGCGGCCCATGTTGCGGTACATGCGTTCGCTGGCTGCCGGGCTAACCGCCTCTCCGTTGCGGATCATCGTAAACAGGCGGCACATCTCATACGGCGTAGTTACACCCCAGCCATATTTCTCATGCATTACCTCGCGCCCCGTCGCCCTTGAGTTATCCCGCATTACTTTAAAACCGTTAACATCCAGCCAATGATTAATATAATCAGTGCCCACCAGCTTTTGAAGCCATACGCTTGCTGTATTATCGCTCATGGTAATCATCAGTAAGGCAACTTTGCTTACTTCAATAGTATCCTTATCCTTAAACGACCCTAAAATGTCTTCGCCCTTGTATAGCAGCGAGTCGCGGTAAACCAGTTTTTGATTGTACTGCATTTCACCCTTTTCTATTTTGTCCATCAGCCCGCATTGAATGCTTACTTTTATCATACTTGCAGTTGGGAAAAGTGTATCAGCATTAATTGCAGCCGTTTTACCCGTTTTAAGGTTATGCACGTAAATCCCCACCTGCCCGTTAAAGCCCTTTACGGCATCCTGAAGCCGGCCGGTAAGTTTTGCATCGGTTTGTGAGAAAGCGGCAGAAGTTATAATGATGAATAAGGTTAAGAGCTTGTACTTCATGATTTGCTGGTTTTGAGGTATCTAAGGTATAAAAAGTTAGGAAAATTTGTCTGCACTATGATTTATAAGATTTCAGGATTTGCTTTTTGACTGAGCGGAACCTTCCATTTAATCCTAACATTTTAAAATCTTGTAAATCATAGTTCAGACAAAAAACAGTCATAACCGCACATTAAGTGTATCAAAACCGCACATCAATGTCTTAGATATATTGTTATAACTAATTGATATTCATGAAATAAGCTATTTGGCATTTTCTTAGCTAATTTTGACAATATTTGGAGACCAGTCAGTCCCAAAAAATGACTAATAACCAATGACTAATGACCAACACCCATGATAAAAAGCTATCTTAAAACCGCCCTGCGTTTTTTGTTAAAAAACAAAACTTTCAGCTTCATCAATATTTTTGGTTTGGCTGCCGGCACGCTGTGTTGTCTGTATATTTTACTGTATGTGCAGCAACAATACAGCTATGACAAGCAACACAAGGATGCACACCGAATTTACCGCGTTACAACCGACCTGGTATTAACCGGCGACCGGCATCACAGCGGCGCCTCGTCGCCACCGATAACACCGGCAATGAAAAGTGAATTTCCGGAGGTGGAAAATTACACCAGGGTAGTAGAGACGGATATTTTGGGCGCCAAGGAACATTTGCTGCGGTATAAGGAGCAGTCATATTATGAAAACGGGGCATTGTACGTCGACTCCACTTTCTTTGATATTTTTACTTACAATTTTGTGGAAGGCCACGCGGCACACGCACTCGATGATCCATACGATATTGTGTTGCTTAAATCCGTTGCTGAAAAGCTTTTCGGGCAGGAAAGCGCTGTTGGCAAGATGATCAATATTGACGATGCCTATGGTAAGCACGATTTTAAAGTTACCGGGGTTGTTGACCAAAGCCTGGGCAAATCGCACATTGAGGGCAATTTATTTATCACGATGAAGAGTGGACAAACAGGCAATGCAATAGCCGGAATAACTGAATGGGCCGGGAATAATTTTCTTTTTGCGTATGTTAAACTTCGCCCGGGCGCCGACCCTCTTATGCTTGAGAAAAAGTTACCCGCGTTTTTAAATAAGCATGCCGCCGACAGGCTAAAGGCGCTGGGCATGCAAAAGCAACTGCATTTGCAGCACGTTACCGAAATACACACCGCGCCGTCATACGAAATAGAGCCGACCAAAACAGCAAATCCTTCTTTCTTGCTGATATTAGTAATAATAGCAATTTTAATTCAAGTGATCGCATGTATTAATTTCATGAACCTTTCTACAGCCCGTGCGTCTAAACGGGCAAAAGAAGTTGGTGTACGTAAGGTAATCGGGGCCGGTAAATACGACCTGATCAAACAGTTCTTGGGGGAATCATTTTTATTGGCGTTTATCGGCGTGATAATCGCTTTACCGCTGCTTTACGTTCTGCTGCCATATTTAAACGACATTACAAAGGCGGATATCCACTTAACCCTTTTTACTGATTACCGTCTTTGGATGATGCTTGGCAGCCTTGTGCTGGTGACCGGACTTTTGGCGGGCAGCTACCCTGCTTTTTACTTGTCAGCTTTTGAGGCGATTAAAGTGATCAAAGGCAACTTCTCCAGCAAGATCTCGGCCACAGGTATCCGTAAATCGCTGGTGGTTTTCCAGTTTGTTTTATCCATTGTGATGATAATAGGCATCATCATTATTTACAGTCAACTCAATTATATCAAATCGAAGGACCTGGGCTTTGATAAAAACCAAAAGCTGGTGTTTAACTTTTACACCAACGATGCGCAAAACAAAATGTCCGCGCTGGCAAACGATCTGAAACAACTGGCCTGGGTTAAATATGTTACCAGTGCCGACAATTACCTGAGCCAGTTTGTGCTGCACGACCATGGTGTATATCCCGAAGGTGGCAACATGACCACAGCTGTGGATGCACAAAACATCGCCTGCGACCAGTATTTTGTTAAGGCTAACGGCATTAAACTCATCAGTGGCAGAGATTTTTTACCCGGCGATTCCAACAAGGTGCTGATCAACCAAACCCTGGCAAAACGGCTTAATCTTAACGCGCAAACAGCACCAGGCGCGCGCCTCTATTCCAAATTCACGGCGGCACCGGCTACCTACGTTACCGTTGAAGGTGTGATGAAAGACTTTAATTACAACTCGCTTCATGATGGCGTGAAACCGTTTATGTTAGTATATGACAATGCCCCGGGCGACCTGTCGAGCATGGTGGTATCAACCAGTTCGACCGATTATAAAAGGCTATTGGGCAGCATAGCCACAATATGGCGAAAAGATATGCAGTCTGTGCCTTTTCAATATGCCTTCCTGGATGATGAGGTGCAGAAACAGTATGAGGGAGAAGTCATTATTTCCCAGATTATTAACTCATTCACAGTAATAGCTATATTGATATCCTGTTTGGGCCTGTTTGGATTGGCCGCCTTCAGCGCCGAACAGCGGAAGAAGGAGATCGGCATTCGCAAGGTACTGGGGTCAAGTGTCGGTGGTATTGTAGGTTTGTTATCGAAGGATTTTTTAATACTGGTGGGCATCTCGTTTGTAATTGCCACACCTGTCGCCTGGTACTTTATGAGCCATTGGTTTTTGCAGGGATTTGCCTATCAAATCCCGCTTAGGTGGTGGATGTTTGCATTGGCGGGATTGGTGGCCGCACTGGTAGCTTTGATCACTGTAAGCTCGCAGGCCATAAAAGCCGCCCTGATGAACCCGGTTAAGAGCCTTAAGACGGAGTAGTTTAGTGATCAGAGGCTGGAGATTAGAGTTTAGTTTTTTTAAGGCCGAAAGAAGGGAAAATCGGAACTCCGAAAGATGTTTATAAGGATTAAAGCCGTCTCTACCAATGAACTAATGAACAATTGAACTAATAAACCAGCCATGATAAAGAACAATTTCAAGATCGCCTGGCGAAACTTAAAGAGAAACAAAGGCTATACCACGCTGAACTTATTTGGCCTGGCTGTTGGGATTGCGAGCTGTTTAATATTATTTCAATACGTTTCGTTTGAAAAAAGTTACGATGAATTTCATGATCAGGCGGACCAGATTGTAAGGCTCCGTATGGATTTTCACGCACAGGGAAGATTAACCATGCAGTCGGCAACTGTGTTCCCGGGTATCGCCCCATTGATGAAAAAGGACTTTCCTGAAGTGAGAGACTATTGCAGGTTGGTAGATGCAAGGGTGGCATGGTCAAGTTTGGGGCCTACACAATTTAACCTTGTTTTTTCAAATGACCAGCAAAATATAAAAGCGAGGGAAAACAAAGGATTTTATGCGGACCCTTCTTTTCTTTCGATGTTCACTATTCCCTTTGTTACGGGAGACGCCAAAACAGCATTGGATGCCCCCAATAATATGGTGGTGTCGGAAGCTATGTCAAAAAAATATTTTGGAAATACGGATCCTACCGGCAAGCTTATGACCATAAGAGAAGGTGGACAACTTTACCATTATCTCATAACAGGTGTATTTAAAAACTATCCAAAAAACTCGCATCTTGAATTCGACTATCTTATCTCCTATAAAACATTTATTAACCTGATCCGTGTTTTGGGTAAGGGAAAAGGGGAGAATCCTGATTTAAGCATGGGCTGGTACGACTTTTACGACTACTTGTTACTACGCCCCGGATCAGACTGGAAGCAACTTGAATCAAAGCTTCCGGGTTTCTGTTTGCGGCATAATTTAACTTCCATCGCTCAACTGAAAAGAAACAACAGGACTGACCTCTATCTTATGCCGCTAAAAAATATTCACCTCTACTCGCATTATAATGAAGAGGCTGCGGTGAATGGCGATGGAAAATCGGTTTCTTTCCTGTTCCTGGTGGCATTCTTTATTATTGCTATTGCATGGGTTAACTATACCAATATGGCAACCGCCCGCTCATTGGAACGCGCCCGCGAAGTGGGTGTACGCAAACTCCTTGGAGCGATCAGAACCGACCTGATCCGTCAATTCCTGGTGGAAAGTTTTGTGCTGAATCTTGCCGCACTGTTTATTGCAATAGCCATTGCTTTCCTGCTGGCGCCGTTCTACAACCCATTAATTGGTAAAGAAGTAAGCTTCGGGTTTCGATTACCCCTAACTTATGGGTTAGGATTTACCGGCTTGTTTTTGGCCGGAACTTTTCTATCAGGAATATACCCTGCATTTGTACTTTCCGGGTATAACCCGGCAATCGTTTTAAAGGGAGCGTTTAAGAACACAGGCAAAGGACAATTTTTACGAAAAGGATTAATAATCGGCCAGTTTGCTACTTCAATTGTACTCATCGTAGGTACGATCGTAGTTTTTCAGCAGGTTAGTTTTATGAGAAACCAGAAATTAGGCGCCAACATCAACCAAACACTGGTATTGAATGGACCTGTATCTGTTCCTGATACGGTTTATCGCGATTCCTATCAGTCGTTTAAGGATGCCTTGTTGCAGATCGGCGGGGTAAAAAGCATGACCGCGTCCTCCAGCGTGATGGGTAAGGAAATCTATTATACCAATGATGTAGGCCTGGTACCTAACCCAACCCACCAATTCTATACTTTTTACTTTCAGTATATGGACTACGATTTCGTTCCTGCTTATAACATTAAGATGCTGGCTGGCCGGAATTTTTCAAAAGAATTTAGTACCGATAAAAAAACAATCTTACTGAACGAAGCCGCCGCTAAATTATTCGGTTTTAAAAACCCGGCAGCGGCGCTGAATGAAAGAATCGGTTATAACGGCGATGCGTTAAAGATCATTGGTGTTGTAGCCGATTTCTTCCAGCTTGGTTTAAATACAGCCCTCAACCCGATCATTTTTATGTTAGAGCCTGATGTACATAACTTCTATTCGATAAAAATGAATTCTTCCAATATTCAACAAACTGTTTCTTCGGTTCAAAGAGTTTGGAATGACCATTTTCCCTCAGATCCGTTCGACTATTTCTTCCTTGATGAATCCTTTGACCGGCAATATAAAGCCGATGTGCAGTTTGGAAAAATCTTTGGCATTTTTTCTTTTCTGGCCATTGCGATTGCCTGTTTTGGAATACTCAGCCTGTCGGCCTACAACATCATCCAAAGGACAAAGGAGATCGGGATCCGGAAAGTGTTGGGGGCGAGTGTGAAAAGTATATTTATTTTGCTTTACCGGGAGTTCGTATCGTTAATTCTGATTGGAATTTTAATTGCTGCTCCGGTTGCCTGGTATGTTATGTCCTTATGGCTACAGGATTTTGCTTATCGGATCCCAATTCACTGGTGGGTTTTTGCCGTCGCCGGAATAACAACCATGTTGATTGCTTTATTAACAGTGAGTTACCAGGCAATTAAAGCAGCTGTTGCAAACCCGGTAAAGAGTTTGAGGAGCGAATAGGGGAGGTGAAATTGTTTGAATCAGAATTTACAGAATTTAAAAATTAGCAGAATTTAATCCGTAAACATCTTGAAAATTCTTAAATTCCGTAAATTCTGATTCAGACAAAAATATTTTATATCTGGATCTGAATAGCCAATTGTTCCAGGGAAGTGATAACTATTGCAGGTTTGCCCTCATACAGTATTACAATGCCGCTAAAATGCCGATATCCATTATTCCACCCCAAAAATGTTTGTTTATTTAACTTTTCTCCTTTAACAATAATGGTTAACTGATGTTTAGGGTATTTGCCCCCAATGTATAAAAGTGTAAGGGAATCGTTAACGGTTTTTACTTCGGATACCGTGTCACGGACATAAACATTCGAACCAATATGATTAACGATATCTTTTGCCGGTGTACCTGTATCCTCCAGAATCTTTTGACTCTTCAGTAAAAAATCCAGTTCTGTTGCATTTTGGGCTTCAGCATTTGATAGCCTGAAAATAAGGAACAGACAGATAATTATCAAAGGCTTTGGTTTCATTTCAGTGATCAGTTTTTTTATTTTCTGTAGTGTAAATCAATACATCACTATCATTAAATCTTATAATAACTCTCTTTACCCACCTGCCAAAGGGTACCCTTTGCTGGTCCAGTTTGTATTTAAATTTTTGCTGAGGTTTAACAATTTGAAATTTGTAAACCCGAGTTTTTGCAATTCAAGAAATGCCGGTCTTACATTCGGGCATTTGGTAAAGGGGCAGCATCCGCAATAAATTACAATGGCGGTATTTTTGGGTAGTGAACTAATTGCCTTCTTAAATGCTTCGAGGTTCGCTTTATCATTTACAGGGCCAATATGTTTTGCTCCTTTTATGTCTTCCACAGCGCCTATGTTGAATATCAGCGGCTTGTTAGCTGATGGATCTTTTATTATGGCGGCTAAATCGGCCGGTTCCATCAATTGGCTTTCTGTCCAGGGGTTTGGCTTCTCAATAGAGGCCAGGGTGCCGGGAGAGGTTTGCGCTTTTGATTGAAAATAAGTTAAACTTGTGATCGAAAGGCAAATAAATGCGGTTAAAAAAAAAGTTTTCATAAAAGATATTTATCAGGACATTTGAAGGCTTAAATATAGGCTTTATTATGAATCAAATTAAAAAGGAACACTGGGAACATGTATATAAGTCCCATAATCCCGACCAGGTAAGCTGGACGCAACCCGTTCCCCAAACATCTCTTGATTTTATTCATAGTTTTCATTTGCCCAAAACTTCAAAAATTATTGATGTCGGTGGCGGTGACAGCAGGCTGGTGGATTGCCTTTTAAAAGAAGGTTTTAAAAATATCACCGTACTTGACATTTCGGCGGCGGCCCTGAAAAAAGCGCAGAAAAGGCTTGGCCCGGATAGTAAACTGGTTAAATGGGTGGTGGCTGATGTAAACGATTTTAAGCCTGAGGAAAAGTATGATCTTTGGCATGACCGGGCTACTTTCCATTTTTTAACGGGGAAAAACGAAGTGTCATCGTACCTTGGTATTGCAGGGAAAGCGGTTAAAAAATATTTGGTGATCGGCACTTTTTCTGAAAATGGTCCTGAAAAATGCAGCGGACTTCCGGTAAAACAATACACCGAAGAACAATTACAAAATCAGTTAACGGAAGACTTCGTTAAGATCAGGTGCATCAACGAGGACCATGTAACCCCATTTGAAACTAAACAGAATTTTCTTTTTTGCAGTTTCAAAAAGAAAAAGCAAGCGACTAAAATCGCTTAAATTTAGAAATATCTGCTACAGAAAGTATATTCGCCGAACCATTATAATCCATAAATTAATCTGAATGAAAAAAATATATTGTTCAATCCTATTGCTTACACTTTGTTTTACAGGCATGGCACAGGTAAATAACACCAATCAACCCACCCGGACAATCTTTGCCTATGGCGGAAATTTCACCAAATCCTTTATGCGTTATGTGATCGCCTTAACGAAAAAGGAAAACCCAAGGATCTGTTTTCTGCCAACAGCTACAGGTGATAATGCCAGTACAATTCTTGCCTGGTACGAGGCCTGCCAGGACCTTCCGATGAGGCCCTACGTGCAAAGAACCTTTATAGCATCGTATACCGAGCCAAAAACTTTTGAAGAAAACCTGCTGAGTATGGATGCCATAATTGTAAGCGGCGGCAATACCCTTAACATGATGGCGATATGGAAGGCACAAGGGATCGACACCGTGCTGCGGAAAGCATACGACAAAGGTATTGTACTGGCAGGTGGCAGCGCAGGCTCACTATGCTGGTTCCAGGGCGGTACCACCGATTCGCGGCCAAAGGACCTTACTATCGTAAAATGCCTGGGTTTTATCCAAACCAGTCATTGTCCGCATTATCATAGCGAGCTGATGCGTAAACCGCTTTATTTCTCGAATATCTTAAAGGGAAGGCTAAGTCCGGGGTATGCCATTGATGACCTTGCCGGGATAGTTTTTGAAAATGAAAAATACATCCGAACCGTTGCGGCTGATGATAAAAGCAATGCGTACTATGTGTCAGCTATTGACGGAAAGATTGATGAAAAGATTCTGCCAGTGACGGAGATATTGAAGTGAGAGGTTAGTAATTGGAGATTAGAGATTAGGTTGTTTAGATCAAACAGATTTAACGCCATTACACCAATGAACTAATGAACAAGTGAACCAATGAACTAATTGCCTTTTCCTATCTTTGCCAAAATATGAAATACCTGCGCTGGCTTTTGTTCCCGTTTTCGTTATTGTATGGCCTGGTGGTCATCATGCGTAACTGGTGCTATGATGCAGGCTATTTTAAAAGTTATAAGTTTACAAAACCTGTAATTTCTGTTGGCAACCTGGATGTAGGTGGTGCAGGTAAAAGCCCGATGACCGAATATCTTATCCGTTTGCTAAAAGATAATTACAAACTGGCCACATTAAGCAGAGGTTATGGACGATTAACAAAAGGATATTTAAAAGCAACTGCAACTGCTACTGCCACTCAAATCGGCGACGAACCCTCCCAGTTTGCACATAAATTCCCGGACATCACTGTGGCTGTTTGCGAAAAAAGGGTGGAAGGACTAAAGCAACTGCTGCCTGATCATGACATGATCCTATTGGACGATGCATTCCAGCACCGGGCTGTTGAGCCTGGCATTAGTATATTATTGTTTGATTATAATCGCATAAACGAACCGCATTTATTGCTGCCGGCCGGTAACCTGCGCGAACCTTTCAGCGGACGCTGGCGGGCGCAAATACTTGTGGTAAGCAAATGCCCTCCCGCGCTTACTGTGGATGAGCAGGCGGTAATAGCACAAAAGATCCAGCCGTTGCCTTACCAGCAATTGTTTTTTACAGCCATCAACTACCAGCATTTGCAGGATCTGGAAGGTCGCGATACAGAAATGTTGATTAATAGTGATACCACCGTTTTTTTATTAACAGGCATAGCCAATGCCAAACCACTTTTGCAGTATTTAAAGGGCAGTACATCCCATATAATTCATCATAATTATCCCGACCATCACCCTTTTACCTTAAAAAATATCACTAAACTTGCCGATGAATTCCAAAGCTGTCCGTCACAAAAAAAAATAATCGTTACAACAGAAAAGGATGCACAGCGTTTAGAAGAATCCTGGTTCAGATCTGCTATGCCTGCGGAAACTATATTGCCTGTTTTTGTGATACCTATTTCGGTTGAATTTTTAAATGGCGGCGGACAGGAATTTAACCGGTTAATAATTGATTATGTTAGAGAGCATACAACACACCACTGAGTACATTAAAAACCGCATCGGCGATTTTGTGCCGGAGGTAGGTATTATATTGGGAACAGGCCTTGGCGGACTGGTTGCCGAAATGGAAGTTGAAAAACAACTGATGTACGCAAATATTCCTGATTTTCCGATCTCGACCCTGGAGTTCCATTCAGGTAAGTTGATTTTTGGCAGACTAAACGGGGTAAAGGTTGTTGCCATGCAGGGGCGTTTGCATTATTACGAAGGCTATACCATGCAGCAGATCACTTTCCCGGTAAGGGTAATGAAAATGCTGGGTATAAAAGCCATTTTCGTATCAAATGCGAGCGGCTCATTGAACCCGGCCTACAAAAAAGGCTCACTGATGGTGATTGAGGACCACATTAACTTACAGCCGCAAAATCCGCTTGTGGGAAGGAACGAACAGGAACTCGGTCCGCGTTTCCCCGATATGAGCCAGCCTTATAAAAGAGATTTAATTGACAAAGCATTAGATATTGCAGCCGCTAACAATATAACATGCCATAAGGGAGTTTATGTTGCTGTAACAGGCCCCAACCTTGAAACAAAGGCCGAGTATAAATATTTACGGATAATTGGTGGTGATGCCGTTGGGATGAGCACAGTACCCGAAGTAATAGTGGCCAACCACATGGGTTTGCCGGTATTTGCCATTTCGGTGCTTACTGATGAAGGTTTTCCTGAAACATTGCTGCCGGTTTCGGTTGAGGAGATATTGGCCGTTGCCTATGAAGCGGAACCTAAAATGACATTGATACTAAAAGAATTGATAGCCGGTTTTTGATGCCTGAGAAGTTGAAATACACACTAATATTATTGATTTGCGTATTAGCGCAAACTGTTTTCGCACAGTCATCAAGTAACCCTAATTATCCGGGCGGTAACCCCAATTACCCAAATCAACAGCGGATGAATACCCGCGGCGATACAGGTACTACTAAAGTGTACTCGGCCGACCAGCAGCTGGATTCGTTACGGAAAAAGTTGGATAGAAAGAAGGATACTGTGATTTTCAGTACGAAATTTATCAGGTACACCAACGAACGTTTATTAAAAGACAGCACCCGTTTATTAAAGTTAGATACCGGCCTGTATGGTTTTGAAAATTACAGCCCGCTTGATCAGCCGCGGAGCCCCAAAATAAGTTTGGGCAACACCGGCCGTGATGAACGGAGTCTGCTTTATGACCCGTCAAAAACCATTGGCTTTGATGCCGGGCTGCATACGCTTGATGCTTATTTATTAAATCCGCAGGATATAAATTATTACCGTGCCCGTGTGCCTTACACCCTGCTTTATATGGTAACCGGCGGCCTCAAAGAACAGATTTTTAAAGCGCTGCATACTCAAAATATTAATCCGCAGCTTAATGTTGGCTTTAATTTGAATTTCATTGGTTCGCAGGGGTTTTACAGTAATGTTGGCCAGTTGCTGCAAAATGTCAGCGATGTAAACGTTGGCGTTTTTTCATGGTACGAATCGAAAAACAAAAGATACAACCTGCTCGCAAATTATATTTACAACAATTTAAAGACCCCCGAAACAGGTTCAATACGGCAGGATTCTATTTTTAAAGTTGGATCCATTGATAAAACAGCAGAGCCGGTACGCTTGCAAAATACGTACGAACAGTGGACAGGGAGCGGGATTTATTTAAAGCAATCGTATTATATCGGGCGCATTGATAGTCTTAAAAAGGGGGCAGGTAATTCAGCCAGTATTTTGCCGACACAGCGTGTGGCTTATACGCTGAATTATAATACCCGGAAATATAATTTCAAACAAAACGACCAGGATATCTATAACGTGTTCCCCGATTATTATTTCGATTCGAACTATGCGAGGGACTCTCTTACAGTTACCCACTTGCAAAACGATTTTTCGTACAGCTTTTACCTGCGCAGTAAGAATACAAAATTTATTAAGAATGAGGTAAAGCTTGATTTGGGCCTTACACAGGATTATTATCACTACAGCCAGTTTGTAACGGATACCGCGTTAAACCAGTACGGCAATAAAGTGAACCTGGCAATAAAGGAACAGAGTGCATCGTTCCAGGATATTACATTAAAAGCCAAATTCAGTTACCGGCTTAATGACAGGATGGGCCTTGATGGCGACTTTCAGCAAATTGCCCAGGGGCGGGATGCAGGAGATTTTTTATATGATGCAAAACTGAATATTGGTGGCAGCGAAAAGGCAGGCCGGATAGTTTTTGAAGGGTATTCCCAAAGCAGTGCGCCACCGATGGCTTATACCAATTGGATCTCTGACCATTTTATTTTTCATGATAAATTTAAGAATCAAAAAACAAACAGTATATCATTTAACTACATAAACGATGCAATTAAGCTTGATTTGAAGGCCGAGTACTTTCTGATAAATGACTATTTATATTTCGCGGCCCAACCGGGAGGTATTGATGCCACGCCTGCACAAATTGGCGCTGATATTAACCTGCTGAAAGTGAGTTTGGGTAAAAGTTTTGCCTGGCACAGATGGCATTTTGATGATTATGTAGTTTATCAAAAAACAGATTTTCAATCAACCTTGCGCACACCGGAATTTTATAACTATTGCAGTCTGTATTATAAAACGCTGCTGTTTAACGTACTGTATTCAAACATAGGTATTAATGTGCGTTATAATTCCGAATATGTGGCGCCATCCTATGCAACGGGCCTTGGCCAGTTTTATAACGGGGCAAACGTTACTTTTTCTTCATACCCCATAGCAACTGTTTTCTTTAAAGCAACCCTGCAGCACACCAACTTCTTTGTGATGTATGATTACGTAAACCAGGGATTACTGAGCCCCGGCTATTATACCGTAAACCGTTATCCGCAAATGGACAGGATCTTGAAGTTTGGGGTATCGTGGTCGTTCTATAATTAGCCCCCCGGCCCCCTGAAGGGGGAGTTTATTTACCAAGCTTTAAGAATATTCTTCTGTTAATCAAAAAGCTCCCCCTTCAGGGGGCTGGGGGGCTACGTTTTCTGCTTTTTCTTCTTTGCAGCCGGGAACAATACATTATTTAAAATAAGGCGGTAGCCGGGTGAATTTGGGTGCAGTTTTAAATCGGTTGGCGGGTCGCCCACAATATGCTGGTAATCTTCCGGGTCGTGACCGCCATAAAAGGTCCATTGGCCTTTTCCATATTCGCCGTGGATATAGCGGGCCTCGTTATTGCTTTTCATTTCACCCATAATGGTGACGCCCGGTTTTATCAGTTTTTCATTAAAGGCGGTGGTGAGGCCCATAAAACCTTTAATTACTTTATCATGGTCCTGGGTAAGCATGCTGGGGACAACGTCCCATTTTGCTGAAAAATCAAACAAAGTAAAAAAGTCGCGGCTACGCTCCACCTGCCGGGTAGCAGTTACATCAATATTGCTGAACTGGTGCGACATTGGGTTCATATCCAGTGTGAAATTCTGAAAAGCAAAAGTCTGACTGAAATCTAATTTAGATTGCGCATCCGGGTCGGCAGCATCACCATCAAACATCGGTTCGCATATATCGGTATTGGCCGCGGCAAGCGCGATATCAAAAGTATCCGTACCAGAACACATCGCAAAAAGAAAACCGCCGCCCGCGCAAAAATCACGGATATTTTCGGCAACGGCCCGTTTCATTTCCGATACCTTTTTAAAGCCCAGCTTATGCGCTGTAGCCTCCTGGATTTTAACATCGTCATTATACCACTCGGCATACCGGAATGCCCCGTAAAACTTGCTGTATTGCCCGGTAAAATCCTCGTGGTGCAGGTGCAGCCAGTCGTATTTAGGGAGGTCGCCGCGAATCACTTCCTCATCGTACACCACATCATAAGGGATCTCGGCATATTTTAAAACCAGGGTAACGGCATCATCCCAGGGCAATTTATTTTTTGGCGAATACACCGCCATTTTAGGGGCTTTTTCCAGCTTCACCACATCCATATTTACCGAAGGGTCGCTAACTTCCCTTAGGATCTGATCCACCTTAGCATCAGCCAAAACCTCATAGCTTACCCCGCGGATCTTACATTCCTGTTCAACTTTTTGATCGTACTTCATCATAAAGCTGCCGCCCCGGTAATTGAGCAGCCAATCTACTTCTACGCCGTTTTTAAGCGTCCAGAAGGCGATACCATATGATTTCAGGTGGTCCTTTTGTTCATCATCCATGGGGATAAGAATGGAAGCGGCCCGTGTTAAGATAGGTAAAAACAGAAAGCAGAAAGCTAAAAGGTATTTAATGGGAGGTAAAAGGCGAAAGGTAAAAGGTGAAATGTGCCTGTTTTTTTTCATGATTTTCTTTTATTCCCGTGTTCAAAGATAACGAATAATTGGATAGGGTATTATGTTGGCGGTGGAGCGGTTAGTTGATTTCTTAGTTTGTATTTAAAAGTTTACGTAAAGTGTAAACTTTTATGTATATTTGGATAATAATGTATGTAATACATAGCGAAAGCGGCAGCGAAATCCGGGTTGCTATCAGTAAACTCGATACAAAAGAGATTGCGTTAATCAATAAAAGTAAGCGTTTTGACTTCAACTGGAATAAAGAAAAGCAGTATGATGTTTACAAATTAAACGCTGAAGGTGTTGATGAGCCTCTCGGGTTAATGTCACTGGCTGACCGCCCGGCTGACTTTGCGATTGAAATCAGGCTGCTTGCGTCATCTTTGGAGAATGTGAGTAAGACAAAGCAGTATCAAAGAATAGCTGGCTGCTTAATTGCATTTGCATGCAGAAAAGCGTTTGAGGCAGGCTATGGTGGTTATGTTTGTCTGAAGCCCAAAACTGAATTAAAAAACCATTATCAGGATGTGTATGGATTTGTTTCCACGAAATTATTTTTGGTAACTCACGGACATAATTCTTCATCTTTAATTAACAAATATTATGAAAAGCGGGACGAACAATAAGTATGAAATAACGGATTTTTCGAAGTTGAGTAATGAGGAACTGGCTGAAGCTTTTATATTTCCTTCAAAGGAGCCTTTGACTGTAAAAGAGGAACAGGAAGAAGAAGAATTTTGGCAGGAACGAAGAAAACAGTTTGCGAACCGAACACCCCAACAACAGGTTTATGATAAGTTGCTGCAGTTAAAATTCCAGTTGGAAGATTACGTTGGCAGTGATCATTACGAGGCTTTTTTAAACTTTGGCTATTTCTTAAATGAATATGTGAACAGACAGGATAAACAGGATAAAGAATTCGCAGCTGAGATTGATGTAAAACCTACTGTATTTAGCCAATACCTTAACAATCACCGGAAGCCGACCGAAAAATTCGTTATCAGGCTGGAACTGCACTCTAATGGCATGATCCCCGCGCTCACATGGTTCAAACTGTTGCAAAAGGACAAGGAACATGAAATCATGACTAATACCAGCATAAGGATAGAGGAAAGCAGGCATATTAAAAACAGACTGGAATTTGCTTATTGATAAAAGAAAAGGCGGGATGGGGTGTCTGGCATTCCTTCAATTCACATCAACTATAATTATAATCCGTTGGCGGGGTTAGCTTTGTCAACTTTTTAAAAGTTGACAAAGCTAACGGATTCGCTGCTCCTTTAGGAGCAAAAGGTCGGTAGCAAAGAAAATTGTACCCATGATTTTGCGCCGTAGGTGCAATACTTTGCAAACTGTTTATTCGAGCGGTTTAAAGATGTACCTTTCATCATAATCGACTTCAAATTTTTTTAGAAAATGTTTGTATTCTTCTAAAAAAGTTTTTTTTCGATGGTGTTCTGCCTGGTTTTCGATATAGACGGCTACGGGTTTTATCTGGGAACGGGAATACGAGAAAGCGCCATAACCTTCCTGCCACCGAAATATTGAAGGATTTAATTTCTCTTTATCTATCCATTCTGATGATTCCCCTTTAACCAATTGCATTAAATCGGAAAGAGATTGAGTTGGCCTGAATCCAAAGAAAAGATGCAGATGATCGGGCATGCTATTTATCGAAATCATTTTATGCCCATTATTTTGGACAATCCCTGTAATATATTGATTAAGCTGCTCTTTCCATGTAAGTTCAATAAGCGATTGACGGAATTTTACTGCGAACACACATTGGATGTGAATTTGGGTGTAGGTATTGGCCATGATTTTAATTTTTAATGAATTTGCTTTAAATATAGTTTAAAGGAAAATCATTGGATAAGAAAAATGGCCTTTTGGAACACATTTGGCGGTGCAAGGCGCAAAAGTATCATACCTAACGGCATGAAATCTCCGTCGACTGTTTTTCTACCGACCTTTGACCCCGATGGGGTCTGTGGCATATTGTGCTTATCTAATCTTCCTGAAACTATGTAGCTTTGTCAACTTTTTAATAGTTCACAAAGCGTTCGGTTTTTAACCTTATTAGCTCAATAGTTTTATATTTGAAACTTAACCTAATAAATTGGAAACAATAAAATATAAATACAGCGCGGCGCAAATGCTTTTTGGGATGTGTCAATTATTATTTGTCGTATTAATAACCTATATAGCATTATTTTCCTCCAATTCTAAAGGCAACCCCTGGCCTCTGATGTGTAGTGTTCTATTGATTATTGGTATTAGGCTTATTTACTTGGGTATCATGTATTATATTCCCTGTTTAAAAGGTAAAACCGCACTGGAACTTGATAAAGACAAGCTTCAACTTTATATTAAAGGAAAACTTTTATTTCAAATTCCAAGGGATGTCGCCTATTGGGGAGATATTGAGGACATTGATTATAACTATGCATCTCGAATCGGATCAATAATAAGTTTTAAAATGAAGGATGGGAGTGTTTTTGGTTTTTTAACAACACGCATCTCTGGTAATGACAAACATATTTATAACACGATTATGCAATACTTTGAAAAATATAGGTAACAAATATATGCTTTCAGCTTTCGCATCCTTTTAATGTTTTTGCCAAAGGCGAAATGCCTATATTAGTACTTATGAATAAAACTCCCGATTTTACAGCTGATTTGCACTATTTGACAACTGAACAAGGTGGCAAAAATCACCCCGTGTTTTCGAGCTATTTTCCACAAGTGAAGTTTAGTTTCAGTAAAAGTCAATGGGGAGGCAAGCAAAAGTTTCTAAATAAGGAAATTGTCAACCCCGGAGAGGATGTTATTGCAGAAATAACCCTACTTGATTCTCAGTTCTGCAATAACAGACTAAAAACCGGTCTGAAGTTTGATATTATGGAAGGTGCTAAATTAATGGGCACGGGCGTTATTCTTGAAATTCTAAATAAGGAACTTTTGGACGAGAGTATTTAGGCTTCTTCTTTTTTGCCTTTCAGCTTTTACCTTTCAGCTTTCACCTTTTTTTCTACCTTTGCATTCCTACAAATTACTAAAAATGAGCAAAGCGATTATCAAAACTGAAAAGGGCGACATGACTGTCGAATTTTACGATAAGGATGCCCCTAATACAGTAGCTAATTTTAAGAAATTGGCTTCATCAGGGTTTTATAACAATGTGACTTTTCACCGTGTTATCCCTAACTTTATGATCCAGGGCGGCGACCCGACAGGTACTGGCGCCGGTGGTCCGGGTTACAAGATCGACTGTGAATTAACAGGCGAAAACCAATACCACGACCGCGGCGTATTATCAATGGCCCATGCCGGCAGAAACACAGGCGGCTCACAGTTTTTTATCTGCCACAGCCGTGCCAATACAGCCCACCTCGACAGGAACCATACCGTTTTTGGTAAAGTGGTTGAAAACGTTGACGTAGTTGACGCGATAAGGCAAGGTGATAAGATTTTAGGAATAGAGGTAATTGAAGAATAGTGAATAGTGAGTGGTGAATAGTGAGTGGTTTATACTATCCAACTCACTATTCACTGCTCACAACTCACCATAAACATAAAGAATGAATTTACTGGGAATAGTAGCGGTATCAGGGAAACCCGGGCTGTGGAAGGCATTGGCTCAAAATAAAACGGGTTATATTTTAGAGAGTTTGGATGAACAGAAAACCAAACTGGTTGCCAATTTATCTACCGCAAAGATCGCTGCGCTGCACGAGATCACGCTGTTTGGGCAGGAAGATGATATTAAGCTGATCGACGTTTTTGAACGGATGAAAGGCACTAAAAATGTTCCGGATGCGAAGGCTGACGGTAAAAAGCTGCGTGAATTTTTCAGGGAAGTAGCCCCGGATCATGACGAAGAAAAGGTTTATGCTTCGGATATGAAAAAAGTGATCAACTGGTACCAGTTATTGAAAGATCTTCCTCTGTTCACTGAAAATGAACCTGCCGGCCTGGTTGCTGAAGAAGCTCCTGCTGCTGAAGAACCGGTAATAGCTGCCGAGATTGAAAAAGCACCTGCAAAGCCAAAAGCTAAAAAGGCTCCGGCGAAGAAAGCATAAATAATAAGTCATTTCAATTCTCTTCTTCTTTGGGCGGAGGGAATTGAAACGCTTTGTTTTGGGGTGTCATGCTGAGGCACTCGAAGTATGTGCGCAAAGGCAAAACGCCAATGCATTAGCGCTAATGCATTGGCGTTCAGGCCACCGCACATGGTTCGAGTGGCCTCACCATGACGGCCTTTTTTTGTGCTTCCTGGTTCAGAGTTTTACAAATCGAAATGACATTTTGTGTTTTTCAGCAATCCAAATGCTTGCATTCCACATCGGAAAATTCAGGCTCAAAGGTGCTGTGACTGATATTCAAATGTTCTAAACGGTGCCGCAGGTCATACTTGATGGCATCAAAAGAAGACAGGTATTCGGGGTTTATTACAATATGAGCAGTTAAAGCGTTGTCTGTTGTGCTTAGGGCCCAAACATGCATGTGGTGTACATCAATTACGCCTTTCCCTTTCAGCAATTCTGCTTTAATTTTATCAAGGTCCATTTCCTTTGGTACGCCATCCATTTCCAGCCTTAAACTATCCGACAACAGGCTCCAGGTACCCCTTAATATTACAATAGCGATAATTATACTCACCGCGCTGTCAATCCAGTACAGGTTGGTGAAATAGATAATTACACCCGATATCACTACGCCAAACGACACGATGGCATCAATGGCCATGTGCATGTAAGCGCCCTTTACATTAAGGTCTTTGTCTTTATCTTTCACAAACAGCCATGCTGTAAAAGCGTTGATGCCTATGCCGATAAAAGCCACCCATGCCATGGTGCCCCCGGCAACTTTTTCTGGATGCATAAAACGCATAATGGCTTCGTATCCGATAAAACCAACGGCTACAAATAAAACCAGCGCGTTAAAAAAGGAAACAATGATAGTTGAGCGTTTATAGCCATAAGTATATTTGCTGGTGGCATTTACCTTGGTAAGCTTAAAGGCAAGCAGGGCAAGCGCAAGGCCTGCCACATCGCTCAGGTTATGACCGGCATCTGTTAACAATGATAGCGAATGCGTGGCGAGGCCGGCGACAACTTCAATTATAACAAATGCTGAATTTAAAATGATACCGGCAATAAAAGCCGTATTAAGATGATCAAGCTTTGGGGCGTGATCATGATGATGGTGGTGATGCGAATGATCGTGACCTGCTGACATTGTGCAAAGTTAGGAATTTTTTTTGGTGAGTGGTGAGAGGTGAGTAGTGAATGGTCAGTGGCAAAATTTAAGCGGAGTATCAGTTTTCCTGGGAATTCACATTCACTATTCAAAATCGTTTACTTAATGGAAACGACTAATTTGTTCTTCCCATAAACGATCCTCGCCTCACCCTGCCCTCTCCAAAGGAGAGGGTTTTATCGAAGAGCGAAGTTAAAGTCCTCTCCTTGCGCCACCGCTAAAGCTAAGGCGGCACGCGGTTGGAGAGGATTTAGGTGAGGCAAATTGCCAGGGAATCCTTAAGTAAACGGCATTGATTCACCATTCACTATTCACTACTCACGGCTAACCACTCACCACCTCACTCATGATGGTACGGCTCGCCTTTTATGATGGTGAAGGCCCGGTATAATTGCTCAACAAAAAAGAGGCGCACCATTTGATGCGAAAAGGTCATGGCTGATAAAGACAATTTATCATTTGCCCGTTCGTAAACCGACTTGTCGAATCCGTATGGCCCGCCAACCACAAAAACAAGGTTAGCAACTGAAGTCAGCGCTTTTTTATCGATATAAGCCGCAAACTGGGTTGAAGATAATTCCATACCATTTTCGTCGAGCAATATCACGTGATCTAAAGGCAATATTTTTTTAAGGATCAGTTCCCCTTCTTTTGTTTTCTGCTGCTCCTGCGTTAAGGCTTTTGTGTTTTTAAGCTCATCAATTTCAACTATTATTAACCGGGTATAGTGTTTTAGCCGCTTAACATATTTTTCGATGCCTTCTTTTAAATAAGCATCTTCGGTTTTACCAACGGTTATAAAAGTGATCTTCATACTATTGTTGAAATGTTGTAACGTTGAAATGTTGTAATGTTACTGAAATGTTGTAAAGTTGCAAAATTGAAATGTGATAGTTAGCACTAAGCGTGCAGCTTCTTTCGGACTTCCGGACTTTTCGGACTTTCGGACTAAAAAAACAACAATTCAATAATTCACTAAATCAATAAATGGATATCATCAACGATTATAAACAAAGGGCTGAATTTGCCCGGCATGAGGCGGATAAATACAAAAAACTGGCAAATACCTACTCTTTATACCGGCTGGTTGTTTTTGGCTTTTTTATTCTTTCAGTTTGCCTTGCAATTGCTGTTGATGAGATCGCCATCATCGCTTTTTCGCTGGTGGTGTTAATAGCTTGCTTCAGCTGGCTGATCAGGAAACAGAACGGCTTTGAAACCTTAAAAAACTACTACCTGGATATAAAGAAAGTTAATGAGAATGAAATCGGGAGTATCCTTCATCATGCCAATATCTACGATAATGGCGCCGGGTTCGCCAATGATAAACACTTTTACACATCGGATCTCGATATTTTTGGGCCTAATTCCTTATTCCAGCTGATCAACAGGGGCGCTACCTTGCCCGGAAATTTAAAGCTGGCCCAATGGCTGAATGCGCCGGCGGATAAAGCTGAGGTCCAATCGCGCCAGCTGGTTGTTGAAGAAGTTGCCGGGAAAAACGATTGGAAACTTGACCTGCAAGCCCACCTGTTGTCATCTTTAAAACAGCAAAAGGATCAAATAAAAAATTTACTTAGCTACTTAAAGATCCCCGTTGAACTGAAGGATGAAAAATGGCTCAGGGGATACGCCAAAGCGGCCCCCTATGTTTTACTGGTAGTAATCGTTGTTAGTATATTTTATATACCTGCACGTTATTTTATACCATTAGTATGTCTTTTCAATTACCGGATGAGCTCATCAAGGTCGGAAATTGTAGATAAGACTGATCTGATCGCCGGGCGGATAGGTTTAACCCTCGCTCATTTTGTGCTGGCTTTTAAAAGTATCGAAAATGAAAAATGGCAATCAGCAGGCGCAAATGACCTGGCTGCAAAAATTAAAGGCGGCGATGGGAGAGGGGTTTCTGACCAGATAGAACAGCTTTCTAAATTGATCAATAAGCTCAACTATCGTTTAAATCTCCTGGTGAAAATTATTTTGAATGTGATTCTTATCTGGGATATCCGGCAGATCATAGCAATTGAGCACTGGAAAACAACAAACCGGCAAAGCATTGAAAATGCTTTTGATGTGATTGCCGAATTTGAAGCGCTGATCAGCCTGGCAGGTTTACGCATTAATTATCCTGACTGGTGTGTGCCCGAAATCGTTGAAAACTCCGGGTACACGTTAATTGCCAAAGAACTGGCGCATCCGCTTATTTATAGCAAAAGCCGTGTTGAAAATGATTATGAGCTGGATGATACCTTTAAGATCGACATTATTACAGGCTCAAACATGGCGGGTAAAAGTACTTTTTTACGAACCACCGGTATAAATACCGTACTTGCCTTATGTGGAGCACCCGTATGTGCAAGCGCCATGAAAGTATCGGTAATGACCATCATAACCTATATGCGTATCAAAGATTCCTTAAATGAGAGTACCTCCACCTTTAAGGCCGAACTCGACCGCCTGCAAATGTTGCTGAAAGCTGTTGAAGGTGAACAAAAGGTGTTCTTTTTGATTGACGAGATGCTGCGCGGTACAAATTCGGTCGATAAATATTTAGGCTCAAAAGCCGTTATTGAACAATTGATCGGCAAAAAAGCAGTGGGAATGGTTGCCACGCATGACCTCCAGATAGCCGAATTAGAAGCAAAATACCCGGCCTATATCCGTAATTTTTACTTCGATATAAAGGTAAAAGACGGCGAAATGCTGTTTGACTATAAGATTAAACACGGCGAGTGTAAAACCTTCAATGCTTCCTTGTTGCTGAAACAGATAGGGATTGATGTGGAAGCTTTGTAGATGTGCGGATGTGCGGATGTGCAGATTTCAGATGTGCAGATGTGCAGATGGGTTGAAGAATTTATCAACCCCCATCTGCACATTCCCTCATCTGCACATTATCTTCCGCCGCCACCGCCGCCGCCACCTGCACCGCCTACACCCTGGTCGCCTTGTTTTAGGTCATCGTTATTAATGCCTTTCTTTTTCTCGTTCGGATTGCTGAAGGTTGTTTTACCAAAGCTATAGCTGAAGGTTAAACCCACCGAGCGGAACGGAAACTGGAATTTGCTGCTTTGGGTAAAGCCGGGACTTGATATGTTTGAGTCAAAATCTTTGTATTTGCTGAACGGTTCAATTGTATTTAGCCCGATGGATGCTTTCTTCTTTAAGATTTGTTTTTTTACGCCGAAGCCAAGTATGCTGAACGATGCACTCGGCCCCTGTATCGTCCGGCGCGGAGAATTCTCCACCGCGAACATTTCAGCGATAAAATCGTTTTTCAGATTTACCGATGCACTTAAAAACGCATTGTATTGAACATAGATCCCTGTAGAGGTAAAGTCTTGCTGGTATGCAGCATACGGCGTTGGGTCAAATGTATAAACGTTGATACTTGTACGGATAGTTAATATTTTGATCGGGTTAATTGAACCGAAAAAACTTGCCCCGATGGAATTATTCACCCCCGCATTTTGAAAGTCACTTAAAGTGATATGCTGGCCAGCTACCGGATATGGTGTTAAAATACCTTCGATCAAACCATCAATGTGCCTGTAATAAACAGACATATTAAACACAGAGGATTTAACGAATGTATTATAATTCAACTCAACAGTTTGCGATACCTCAGGCGCCAGGTTCGGATTACCTTCTGTATAAGCGGTAATATTACTGGTGTTTACAAAGGGGTTTAAATATTGTAAACTTGGTCTGGTTATGCGCTTGCTGTAACTTAATTTTACCGTTTGGGTCGAAGAAACCGCATCCTGAATAGTTAAACTCGGTATAAATGTCAAATAATTATTGTCAAAGGGTTGCAGGTTTATCTGCGATTGGCTCATTGGGTCGCCATGTATGGCTGTATTCTCAACCCTTGCTCCCGCGAGTATTGAATAATTTTTTGGTAAAGTAAACGTAAACACCGTATAACCCGCAGTAACGTTTTGATTGTAATTGTAACTGCTTGAATAATATGGGTCATAAACAAAATTGCTCATGCCTACGGTGTCAAACTCAGCTGAAGTACTGTTTATCCTCCTGATAATCTCTTTGCCGCCTGCTTCAATCTTAAATAACTTACTTACCGGATAAGTGTAGTCAGCCTGTAATGTGTACTCATTATTTACACCGTTGATATTGTTTTGCTGGTTAGTTTGCGATTCGGGATTAAAAAGTGTGGTATAGTCGGTCACAATCGTACTGTGGCTCCACTGTCCGGAAAAGATGATATTATGTTCGCCGTCCTTTGAAAATTTATGGGTGTAATCCATGCTCCAGTCAAACCCACCAAACGAATTATGACCCAGTGTGTTGGCTGCGTACATATATGTTGAATCGGGGTGAATAAAGTTGCTTTTTGTAGTTGAATTGTTCCCGTTTGTGTTAAAGCCCCCTTTGTTATAGCGGAAGGTTGATGAAATGCTGTTAAAAGCATTGAATTCATAATTTGCCGTTGCAGAGCTTATGGTACCGTAGCGTTTTACAAGGCTGGTGCCGGATACATCCGTTCCGGTGTGAAAAGGTGCTCCGGTCTTGGGGTTTGTTCCCTGGAAATCCTGGTTAAAATCAGTAAGGGAGGTCTGCGGCCATGTAAGGTTGCCACCGGCATTTATACTCAGGCTAAATCGGTTTTTATTGTAATTTAAGTTAAAATTTCCATTGTTTTGCCTTGTGCCGATACCGCCACTTACAGATCCGCTTATGCCGGTCATGTTTTTTTGTTTTGTAACGATATTTAGGATACCGGCAGAACCTTCAGCATCATATTTAGCTGATGGTGATGTGATCACCTCAATTGATTTGATCTGGTCGGCAGGGATGGTTTTTAATACATCCGATAAACTCGCTGATGTTGCACCTGATGGTTTTCCATTGATCAGTACTTTTACGTTCTGGTCACCACGGATGGCCACGTTACCGTTTAAGTCTACAGATACCAATGGTACTTTTTGTAATACGTCGCTTGCATTACCACCTGCAGCAGTAAGGTCCTTTTCTACATTGTAAACCAATTTATCAATATGGTTTTCAACCAGGGCAGCTTGACCGGTAATAACTACTTCTTTCAGGGCTTTGGCGCCAGGGGCTACAATAACTATCCCCAGGTTTTTATCCGGTTTTGAATCAGTGGTTACTATCGGGTCAATTGTTTTGTTGGGATAACCAATAAAAGTAATAACCAGTTTATAACTACCGGGTTTGATATCGTTCAGCTTAAAATTTCCTTTTTCATCAGTGATAACACCAGTTATCGGGCTTTTTCCGCCGCTCCTGTATAATCCGACGGACGCATAATCCAGCGGCTTTTTAGAAAGGGAATCAACCAGCGTACCGGAAATTTTCCCTACAATGGTGGAACCGCCTCCAAACTGTGCATTAGCAGTGATGAAAGAGCATAAAATTGCAATAAGTATATAAAAACGTTTCATTTTCTGTTATTTTTCTAATTGGAGGCGAAATTACCTGAAATGTTACAGGCAAATGAGCATTGTTTTGTCATAATGCTAATAAGTAATTAATTCGTTACGTAGAGACGCAATACTTTGCGTCTCTGTAACGTCTCCGATAATGATGCAAGGTAGGAGACGCCCCGATACATCGGGGCGTCTCTACAGCACAATATTGACAATTCTTCCTTTAACCACAATCACCTTTTTAGGTGCATTGTGGTTAAGGTATTTTTGAACATCGGCATTGGCTAAAACAAAAGCTTCGATAGCCTGTGGATCAAGGCTTAAAGAAATATTGAGGTTTATTTTTGTTTTACCGTTGATTGAAATAGGGTAAGCATATTCGTCCTCAACCAAATAGGCCGAGATAAACTTAGGATAGGTGGCATACGACAAAGTCCCGCTTTCATTACCAAGCAAAACCCACAACTCTTCGCAGATATGCGGCGCATACGGTGAAAGTATAATCACCAGGTCCTGCAAAATGGCCCTCTTGTTACATTTAGCATCGGTTAACTCGTTTACCGCGATCATAAAACTGGAAACCGAGGTATTGAATGAAAAACGTTCCACATCTTCCTCAACCTTATGAATGATCTTATGCAGTGATTTTAATTCGGCTTTGGCAGGCTCAGCATTGGATACATTAAATTCCCAGGCCTCATTATGGAACAAGCGCCAGAATTTACGCAGGAATTTGAACACCCCTTCAATGCCGTTGGTATTCCAGGGTTTACTTTGCTCCAGCGGGCCTAAAAACATTTCATACATGCGCAGGGTATCCGCGCCGTAACGCTGTACAAGGTCATCAGGGTTTACGACGTTAAAATACCTTTTTGACATTTTTTCTACCTCATGGCCACAATAAAATCTACCATTTTCCTTGACAAAAATCGCATTGGCAAATTCAGGAAGGGTTGATCCGAGCTTTTCGGTTTTTAAAACATCATTTTCAACGATATTAACATCTATATGAATAGGGATATAAGTCCTGTTATTTGAATAGGGGATTTTTTCGGCTACTTCTTTGCCATCCTGTTTTTCAATAATGCTTTTCAAGTCATCATTTAAAAAGGGATGTCCATCCGAATTGATAGATCTCTCATAATCGATATAAATATTTTTGGACAATAACAAAGGTGGATAACCATTGGGATTATCATCAAATACAACTCTATATACCAGGCTTGAACGCCCCTGTATCATCCCCTGGTTGATCAGTTTTTTGAACGGTTCTTCTTCAACCACCTTACCAATATCCTTCAAAAACTTGTTCCAGAAACGGCTGTAAAGTAAGTGTCCTGTCGCATGTTCGCTGCCACCGATATACAGGTCAACATCCTTCCAGTAGTCAATTGCTTCTTTTGATGCAAATTCCTGGTCATTATGGGTATCCATATAGCGGTACCAATACCAGCTTGAACCTGCCCAGCCAGGCATGGTGCTGTGTTCGTATGGTAAACCATCATAATTCCAATCGCTTGCCCTTGCCAGCGGCGGTTCACCACTCTCCGTAGGTAAATATTTATCAACCTCCGGCAATACCAATGGCAAATCTGTTTCAGCGATTAAATGGGGCAGGTTGTCTTTGAAATAAACAGGTACCGGCTCTCCCCAATAACGCTGACGACCAAATATGGCATCGCGCATCCTGAAATTTACTTTTGCCTTCCCGGCGCCAATTTCTTCCAGTTTGGCAATAACAGCGGCCGTTGCTTCCTTATAAGTTAAACCATTGATGAATCCCGAGTTGATGTAGCGCCCTTCCTTAGTTGGATCGGCTTCGGTTTCAATTTTTTGTATGTCGATAATCGGTATTATTGGTAAATTATAGTGTTTGGCAAAAAGGTAGTCCCGCTGATCGCCGGAAGGCACAGCCATTACAGCACCGGTACCATATCCTGCCAAAACATAATCAGCAATCCAGATCTGAACTTTTTCTCCGCTAACCGGGTTAATCGCAAAGCTGCCGGTAAAAGCGCCCGAAACCGTTTTAGCATCTGCCATGCGCTCCAGTTCCGATTTCTTTTTTGCTTGCGCGATGTAGGCTTCAATATCACCTTTTTGCTCTGGAGTAGTTAAAGATGTCACCAGCTCATGCTCGGGTGCTAACACTAAAAATGTAGTACCGAAGATGGTGTCTGCACGGGTGGTAAAAACCTCGATAACTTTAGATGTAGGTTCGGTGTCGAATGTGTCATCTAAATTCCGAAATGGAAAATCCGAAATCCGAAATTTAACTAAAGCTCCCACACTTTTCCCGATCCAGTTGCGTTGCATTTCCTTTAAGGGTTCGGGCCAGTCGATAGTATCAAGACCCTTTAGCAGGCGGTCGGCATAGGCGGTGATGCGCATGCTCCATTGCATCATTTTTTTCTGCTCAACCGGGAAGCCGCCACGTTCGCTGAAACCATCCTTTACCTCGTCATTAGCCAATACGGTACCCAATGCAGGGCACCAGTTTACGGTACTTTCGCGCAGGTAGGTAATGCGGTATTTTAAAAGCTCGGCCTCCCGTTCGTTATTGTTTAAAGCTTTCCACTCACCAGCGCTAAAGCTTGAAACTTCTTCATCACATACAGCATTGATGCCGGCGGATCCGTTTTGCTCAAAATGTTCAACCAGTTTGGCAATAGATTCAGCTTTATCCGCATCCTTATTATACCAACTGTTGAAAAGCTGCATAAAGATCCATTGCGTCCATTTATAATAATCAGGCGAGCTGGTGCGCACCTCACGACTCCAGTCAAATGAGAAACCGATCTGATCGAGCTGACGGCGGTAGGTGGCAATATTGTCTTCAGTAGTAAGTGCAGGGTGCCGGCCGGTTTGAATAGCATATTGCTCCGCCGGAAGGCCAAAACTATCATACCCCATAGGGTGCAAGACATTAAAGCCTTTCAGCCTTTTGTAGCGTGCAAAAATATCAGAAGCGATATAGCCCAGCGGATGCCCCACATGCAAGCCTGCTCCCGAAGGGTAGGGGAACATATCCAGCACATAATATTTGGGTTTGGTGGTTTTGTCTTCGGCTTTAAATGTTTGATGATCAGCCCAAAACTTTTGCCACTTTTTCTCTATATCCTTAAATTGATAGTCCATTTTCTTGTTTTCGCGTATGAGGTTGCGAAAATAAGAAAATCCCTATTAATTTGGTAGTGAATTGGTTGAAATGTTGTGGGGGAGTTGTTGGAAGGTTGTAATGTTGTAATGTTGGAAGGTTGTAAAGTTGATGAACCTTTCATTGCAATAGACACAATTTCTCTGCTTTGTCTGGCTAATTTGATTTTAAGGACTGTACTGTTTAGACCCGATAACGGATATTGAACCTTACAACATTACAACTTTTCAACATTTCAACGGTTTATTAAAAACTCAACGCTTTCCTCTATAAACAGTTGCCAGGTTGGGTCAGGCTGCCAAACTTCTTCAATGAAATTTTGCAGGCCTTCTTCATCCAATTTACCCGCTGAAAACAAGTAAAGACCGGTAAATACCGAAGCCCGGTAATTGGCTGCACAATGCACAAAGGTTTTATCACCGGCATAATTATCCATCAATGTGATGAATTCGGAGAGCTCGCCGGCCTGTGGACTGTCGAACAATACAGGTATATGGTGATAGGCCATCCCAAGCCCTTTTATAGATTCCGCTTCATTTTTTAGTGCATATTTACCGTCAGCCAGCCCTAAATTAATAACAACCGTGTAGCCTTTGGCTGCTATTGATGCCAGCTGCTCTTCCCGAGGCTGGCCTGCACATGCCAGGCTGTCGGAAACCTTATGAAAATTGTAAATAGCACTCATAAAGTAAAATTACAAATAGTAATTAATAGCCCATCCCCGATTTTGTGTTCAAACACGTAAAATGACCTTTTATTATAAAATATAATGGGGATTAATTGTTACATAAAACATTGAATATTCGATAGTTAAATTTTTATCTTAATAAGCACAAAAGCGCTTTTTTTTCAAATATTCATCGTTTTATCCGAATTTATTGTATATTTTTATTACGATAAATTATTAAAAAGTTCAAATACTTCCTGTCATGAAATACATATCAAAATTGGTAATCGTATTGTCGATAGCTTTAGGTCTGTTTTTTACAGCATGTAACAAAAATTCCGCCTCGCTGTCACCTATACAAAATCCGGCCCAAACCTCAACAGCTGCCGTTGCGAGCAGGGAGGTGGCTTTGAACCTGTATAAAACAATAAGCGGCTCTTATGGCGGCGCTGATTTAAGTTCGGGGATTGCAGCGCCAGTGATTGCCGCTAAAAGCGCTTCCGGCATTAATTTAAATGGCAACAACCCCAGCCATGTGTGCGGTTTCTTCGTTGACCCAGCTATCAGTTACAGCACCAATATTGGCGATACAATCAAATCACAAACTACCGGGAGTTTCGCGTTTTATTTTAAATGCCATGGTCCCGGCGGGAGCCACGACGGTTTAACTGTCACCGATTCTCTCTATACAGCCGGAGATGCGCCGGGCTATTCTTTCGTGTATGGCCTCAGTCAGTTTTTTGATGTTACCAGTTTAAGTTCTGATAACCTGCGTATCGACGTAAATGGAAAAATCAGAACATATGTAGATTTGGATTACCCCGTAAATTCGCCAAAATCAAGCGAGGTGACTGATTTGCTTATTTTAAAGGGCTTGGTAATAGACCTTACAAAAAAGGCAGACATAACTGATGGCACCGCAACTTTTTCAACAAGTGGAAATTTAGGCGCCACAACCTGGTTCTTTACCGGAACCGCCCATTTTATCGGAAATCATAAGGTACAGATCACTATATTAGGTGTTACCTATACCGTTGACTTGCTTACCGGCAAAGTAACGGTTTGATAATATAGCGGGTATAACCATTTTACGCCCTCTTCGCCGAGCCGAAGGGGGCTTTTTGTTTCATTGTGGTAAATAGTTTCCGGGCTATAATTTTCTTCAATTTAATTGTATAATTGTTATACATGAAGAAACTCCTTTTCAACCTAAATTTCCAGGTAATTACGGGCATTCTGTTAGGTATCGCCGTCGGTTTTTTATTTCCCTCCTTTGGGCCAACAGCGCAAATCATCAGCAAAATGTTTATCAAGTTGGTCACAATGCTCATTGCGCCGATCATCTTTTTTACCATTGTTTTGGGTATTGCCGGTATGAACGATATGAAAAAGGTGGGCCGGGTAGGGGGTAAAGCGTTGCTTTATTTCGAGATCGTATCCACTTGCGCCCTTGTGATCGGGATAATTGTGGCTAATGTAATCCGGCCCGGCGATGGCTTTGTAAGTAAACTTGCAACCGACACTTCCAAACTGGCAGTTTACCAAAAAGCAGCAGCAGATATGCACTGGATGGATTTTGTAACGAACATTATACCGTCGAATATTTTTGCCGCCTTTGCCCAAAACGATATTTTACAGATACTTTTCTTTGCGATATTATTTGGCTTCGCCTTGAGTCACCTTGGTGAAGACGGGCAAACCGTTATCGGCCTATTTGAAAAATTCAGCAAAGTTTTTTTCAAGATCATGCACATGGTAATGCGCGTGGCTCCTATCGGCGCTTTTGGGGGGATGGCTTACACCATCAGTACATTTGGCCTGAAAACGCTAAAGCCTTTGGGGATATTGATGGGATCGGTGTATCTAACCTCCATCTTTTTCATTTTCGGGATACTTAATCTTATTTGTTACCTCTATAAATTCAGTTTGTGGAAATACCTGGCCTTTATTAAAGAAGAAATATTGGTGGTATGGGGCACTTCCTCCTCCGAGTCGGTATTACCCGCCATGATGGATAAAATGGAGAAATTTGGCTGCTCGCGGTCTGTGGTTGGCTTGGTGATCCCAGCCGGCTATTCTTTTAACCTGGATGGCACGACTATTTATTTATCCATGTCGGTGATATTTTTGGCGCAGGTATTTCATATTCCGCTGACACTGATGCAGCAGATCACCATTATCGGTATATTAATGATCACCTCCAAAGGCGCGGCAGGGGTAACAGGCAGCGGTTTTATTATACTCACCTCAACGCTGGCGGCTATAAAGATCATCCCGGCGGAAGGTGTGGCTATACTGCTGGGTGTGGACAGGTTTATGTCGGAAGCACGGGCCATAACCAATATGATAGGGAACGGGATTGCCACAATTGTGATAGCGAAGAGTGAGGGGGAATTTAGCCCCCCGGCCCCCTGAAGGGCGAGTTTTGATAGCCGAATAACTCAATAATTTTGACAAAAACGATTTATATGATTGATTTTTTTAACGAGATAAATGAACTTGAATATCTGTACTTAACAAACATTATAGAACCTTTTGATAATCAATTATTAATAACTTTTAAGGCAGCAATAGTTTCCAGCGAGGTAGAAAATCTATTTGTTGGGGATAAAAATTTAGGGCCTGTAAGAAGAATATCTTCCGATGGTCCAGGAGCAGAATATGAGGTCTTTTTTAAAAGCTATGGTTCTTATACCATAACCAATGAAAGTTTCGCAAGGCTAAATGAAAATGAGGAAAGAGTTGGCAGACTATTTTGCATTTATTCAAAGTCCAATTACCTGGATTACATCCGGGCTACAACACTTGTCAATTATACTTACGATTACGATAACACATTAAAGCATTATGCAATTAATTGTCAAAATCATGTTATTGATATAGTTACGATTGATGAACCGGTTATAAAAACGGTGTCATAATTGCTACACGTCTGCCGAATGGCAGCCTCAAACAAGAACGATTTAAATGTTGCCAGATTGCTTTGTAAAAATATTCCCCCTTTAGGGGGCAAGGGGGCTTTTTTTTTTTAGCTTTGCGCTACAAAATCAATAAATCAATGAGCGTTCTCGTAAATAAAGATTCCAAGGTCATAGTTCAGGGTTTTACAGGTAACGAAGGTACTTACCATGCATCGCAGATGATTGAGTATGGTACCCAGGTTGTTGGCGGTGTTACGCCGGGCAAAGGCGGTCAGAGCCACCTTGACAGGCCGGTATTCAATACTGTTGCCGATGCGGTTGCAAAAACAGGCGCCGATGTATCTATCATATTTGTACCGCCGGCTTTTGCTGCCGATGCAATAATGGAAGCCGCCGAAGCCGGTATAAAAGTAATTGTATGTATCACCGAAGGTATCCCTACAAAGGATATGATTATGGTGAAGGAATATTTAACTGATAAGGATTCACGCCTCATCGGGCCAAACTGTCCGGGTATTATTACGGCGGATGAAAGCAAGATCGGTATTATGCCGGGCTTTATTTTCAGAAAAGGCAATGTTGGCGTGGTTTCAAAATCAGGCACTTTAACTTACGAAGCAGTTGACCAGGTGGTTAAAGCCGGTTTGGGTATCACCACTGCGATAGGTATTGGCGGCGACCCGATCATTGGCACGCCAACCAAGGAAGCTGTTGAACTGCTGATGAACGATCCTGAAACACATGGTATCATTATGATTGGCGAGATAGGCGGCGGCATGGAAGCTGAAGCAGCCCGCTGGATAAAAGCAAATGGTACCAAACCCGTTGTAGGCTTTATAGCAGGCCAAACAGCTCCTCCGGGACGCCGTATGGGTCATGCAGGCGCTATAGTTGGGGGAGCAGATGACACAGCTGCAGCAAAAATGAAAATCATGCGCGAGTGCGGTATCCGCGTGGTAGAATCACCTGCGGAGATTGGCGCTGCAATGGCAGAGGAACTGGCGAAATTAGCGTAGCCCCCTAACCCCCTGAAGTGGGAACAAAAGAATATTAAATTGAATCCTGGCTTTTCGCCGGGATTTTTTATTTGAATTAGGCCAGGCCATGTGCATTAAGTTTATAAGCCTTGTTTTTTGTTAGATTGATTTTTATCGTAAAGTAACAACTCCCACCATCCATTGTTCGTTCAATACTTGTTTTCCAATAGCCCCCGTGCATTACCGCGCAACAGCAATTAACCCATACTTCTTTTTCACCTTTTCCATTTATAATTGTAATGAATTGCTTATAATACATTTCGGGTTTTTTAATAATATCAATACCCCGTTTATTATATTCCCGTACTCGTTTAGCTATTAATTTTTCAATTTTCAGGAGTTCAATATTTGATAAAGTAGCCGGTTTGGAGTTTTTATTGAAAATGTAATCATCGCGTTTTAAGTCGAATTTGAAAAAGGCGTACCTTGATGCTTCCTTTGACGTAAGATAATAATCCCATGACGGCGGAATAATAGAATTTTTTTTAGGTGTCTGTGCACAGGCAAAAAAGCTTATTAGTGTCAGGATTAGGATGTACTTCATTGTTGGTTTGTTAATAAGTAAATATAGCGGCTTGATTGGCATCTTAAAACAAATAAATCAATTATTAAAAATATCATGATTTCGGTTGGGGCTTTTTCTTTTTCTGTCATCCTGAACGAAGTGAAGGATCTTGAAGCGATAAGTCGGCTACATGCAGGGCGAAGAAGATCCTTCTCCGCCTTTTGGCGGATCAGGATGACAGCGTTGTTTGTTATGGTCAAATCAATGTCAATATCCCCTCCAAAAACAAATTATCCCATTGAAATGTCGTATATTTAATAAGTGTGAAATCAATAATTCACTCAATCACTAATTCAATAATTAGCAATGAAATACAATGATCTGACACCCGAAGAAGAAAGGGTAATATTATACAAAGGAACTGAAAGGCCGTTCACCGGTTCGCTATTAAGCAATAAAGCTGCAGGTTTGTACGTATGTAAAAGATGCGATACGCCTTTATATAGTTCCGAATCGAAATTTGAATCGCATTGCGGCTGGCCGAGTTTTGACGATGAGATTGAGGGTGCAGTAAAACGGGTGCCTGATGCCGACGGACGACGGGTTGAGATCGTTTGTGCGAACTGCGGCGCGCATTTAGGGCATGTTTTTGAGGGTGAGTATTTAACACCGAAGAATGTACGCCATTGCGTGAATTCGGTCTCTATGAAGTTCGTTCCTGTTGTCTAATCGCCATTTTTGCCCTGTTTTTTATCCGAAATTGAGGTTAAGAAGTTATTAACTCAATATTAACAATAGCTCCAAAACGAAAGGGTCAAAACAGGGTTAATCTGCTCACTGTTAGTGTACAAGGTTGATTGTGTATAACTTATAGGCGATGTTTAAAACTTAAGCTAACATCGTAAAAGGGCATCTCCTATATTTGATATAAGTTCTAACGACGCTTTTTAGCGGTTACCGGCACCCCCGGAACCGGATTAAGAAAAATGAAACTACGGTCATTCATGACCCTGGCATAAAATGATAAAATGGTTGGGAACAGATTGGTGGGCAGGATATTAAAGTTTTAGGTTCATAAAATTTTATTCTATAAAAATACTAACGCTAAGGAAGGTTACCTGTCTGCCGGATGCCGGTTAAAATTTAAAGGGCAGTATAAAGGTTTGCGATAAATTAAAGTTTAAATGGAACAAGAGACCGAGTTATTATTAAGGGAGAACAAAGAGCGATTTGTAATTCTGCCGATTAAGTATCCTGAAATTTGGGAGATGTATAAGAAGTGCGAAGCGAGTTTCTGGACTGCTGAAGAGATTGACCTTAGTGATGATTTGAAGCATTGGGAAAACATGAATCCGGGCGAAAAACACTTCGTGTCGCACGTACTGGCTTTCTTTGCGGCAAGCGACGGGATCGTTAACGAAAACCTTGCGGTAAATTTTATGAGCGAGGTGCAATTGCCCGAAGCCCGTTGTTTTTATGGGTTCCAGATCATGATGGAGAATATCCATTCCGAAACTTATGCGCTGCTGATAGACACATATATAAAAGACCCAGCCGAAAAAGACCGCCTCTTTCATGCAATAGATACGGTTCCCTGCGTGGGTAAAAAAGCGCAGTGGGCACTGCGCTGGATCAATAACGGCTCTTTTGCCGAGCGCCTGGTGGCCTTCGCCGCAGTTGAAGGGATATTTTTCTCGGGCAGTTTTTGCTCCATCTTCTGGCTTAAAAAACGCGGCCTGATGCCTGGATTAACCTTCAGTAATGAACTGATCTCCCGCGATGAGGGTATGCATTGCGAGTTTGCCTGCCTGCTGTATAAAATGCTGGAAAACAAACTTTCGAAAGAAGCGGTTACTGCCATCATAACCGATGCTGTTGAAATCGAAAAGGAGTTTATTTTGGATGCCCTTCCGGTGAACCTGATAGGGATGAACGCCAAATTAATGAGTCAGTATATTGAGTTTGTGGCCGACAGGTGGTTGGGAGAATTGGGTTATGATAAAGTATACGGTGCTTCAAATCCATTTGATTTTATGGAGATGATAAGTCTGCAGGGTAAAACCAATTTCTTTGAAAAAAGGGTAGGGGACTACCAAAAAAGCGGCGTGCTGAACAACCAGGAAAGTAAATCGTTTTCATTAGACGAAGATTTTTAGGCCTCACCCAACCCCCTCCAAAGGAGAGGGCTAAAGAAAGAGCGCAGTTGGAACCCTCTCCTTTGGAGAGGGCAGGGTGAGGCAAAATTAAGAGTACAATAATTAAATAATAGTAAAACAGGGGGCAAAATGTTCGTAATAAAGAGAGACGGAAAAAAAGAGACCGTAAAATTTGACAAAATTACCGCACGTATAGAAAAATTGTGCTATAGTTTAAACCCTGCTTTGGTTGACCCGATAGACGTTGCCAAAAAGGTAATTGAAGGTTTGTTTGACGGGGTAACTACCTCCGAACTGGATAACCTGGCTGCTGAAACTGCGGCATCGTTAACCACCAAACACCCTGATTATGCTTTACTGGCATCGCGTATAGCGGTATCAAACCTTCACAAAAACACAATCAAGTCCTTTTCGGAAACGATGCGTAAGCTGCATGAATATATTGATCCGAAAAATGGAAAAAATGCATCCCTGTTAGCCGATGACGTTTGGGACATTATTGAAGCAAACGCCGAACTGTTAGACAGCACCATTATATACGACCGTGATTTTGGTTTCGACTACTTTGGCTTTAAAACCCTCGAAAAATCGTACCTGTTGAAATTGGACGGTAAGATAGCTGAACGCCCGCAGCACTTGTTTATGCGGGTATCCATCGGCATCCATAAAGAAGACGTGGAAAGTGCCATCAAAACTTATAATTTAATGAGCGAGCGCTGGTTCACACATGCTACGCCTACACTTTTCAATGCCGGCACGCCAAAACCACAAATGTCTTCCTGCTTTTTATTGACCATGAAGGATGACAGTATTGAAGGTATTTACGATACACTTAAACAAACTGCCAAAATATCACAAAGTGCCGGCGGCATAGGGTTAAGTATTCACAATGTGAGGGCTACCGGTTCGTACATCAGCGGCACCAATGGTACCAGTAACGGTATTATCCCAATGCTGCGTGTATTTAATGATACTGCCCGTTACGTTGACCAGGGCGGCGGCAAACGCAAAGGCGCATTTGCTATCTACCTTGAGCCATGGCATGCAGATGTGTTTGAATTCCTGGATCTTCGTAAGAACCACGGTAAAGAAGAAATGCGCGCCCGCGACTTGTTTTATGCCCTTTGGGTATCCGACCTGTTTATGCAGCGTGTGGAAGCAAATGAAGACTGGAGCTTATTCTGTCCGCATGAGGCACCAGGATTGGCTGATTGCTGGGGAAAAGAGTTTGAAGCCCTTTACACCAAATATGAAGCTGAGGGCCGTGCCCGCAAAGTGGTAAAAGCACAGGAACTTTGGTTTGCCATACTTGATTCGCAGGTAGAAACCGGTACGCCTTATTTGTTGTACAAGGATGCTGCAAACGGTAAATCGAACCAGCAAAATTTGGGCACCATCAAAAGCTCGAACCTTTGTACTGAAATTATAGAATATACTTCGGCTGATGAAGTTGCGGTATGTAACCTTGCTTCGCTGGCCCTGCCTCGTTATATCAGGGAAGGTATTTTTGATCATGATAAATTGTACGAGGTAACCTACCAGGCTACGCTCAACCTAAATAAGATCATCGATAATAACTATTACCCGGTAATAGAGGCTGAATACTCCAATTTCAGGCACCGTCCTATCGGTTTGGGTGTGCAGGGATTGGCTGATGCTTTTATCCAACTGCGCCTGCCATTTGAAAGCGATGAAGCCAAGAAATTAAACAAAGAGATCTTTGAAACCATCTACTTTGCCGCAATGACGGCATCGAAGGATCTTGCGATAAAAGAAGGTCCGTACGAAACGTTTAAAGGCTCACCTTTATCAAAAGGCAAGTTCCAGTTTGACCTTTGGGATGTAAAACCCGATAGTGGCCGCTGGGATTGGGAAAACCTGCGTTTGGATGTGATGAACCATGGCGTGCGTAACTCTTTACTGGTTGCGCCAATGCCAACTGCTTCAACCTCGCAGATCTTAGGCAATAACGAGTGTTTTGAGCCTTATACCTCAAATATTTACACCCGCAGGGTATTAAGCGGTGAGTTTATAATCGTAAACAAATACCTGCTGCGCGATTTGGTAAACCGCGGACTTTGGGATACCAATATGAAAGATAAGATCATCACTGCGAACGGTTCCATACAGGATATCGCTGAGATCCCGCAAGAGATCAAAGACCTGTACAAAACCGTTTGGGAGATCAAGATGCGTAACATCATTGATATGGCTGCTGACAGGGGTGCATATATCTGCCAGTCGCAATCGTTGAACTTGTTTATTAACTCGCCGAATGCTTCCAAACTTACTTCAATGCACTTTTACGCATGGAAGAAAGGCCTTAAAACAGGGATGTATTACCTGCGGACACAGGCAGCATCGCAGGCGGTTAAATTCACCGTTGAAAATCAGGGCGGCAAAAACATGGATCCTGTAATTCCGGAATTGGTTGACCAGATTGCCGATGAAATACCGGCTGGTCCAACCTGCTCTATGGAAGAGGGTTGTGTTACATGCTCTGCGTAAATGATCGTAGAGACGCAATACTTTGCGTCTTTTTTAAATAATAATATCGTTAGAGACGCAAAGTATTGCGTCTCTACGTATTTTCGGCCTGTTTTATGAACACCAAACACGAAATTATCCGTTGTGAACGCTGTGGCAAAAGCATGGAATGTAAGGCAAATGCCTTCACAAAATGCCAGTGCAGTAAAGTGCAATTGAATTTGAATGAGGTGCAATATATCAGCGAGAATTATGAGGGTTGTATGTGCGCAGGGTGTTTGGAGGAGTTGAAGGAGGAGTATAGGATGTCATTACAATAGAAGGATATTTTACAATTTAGTTTAACTACTTTCTTTTATTTGGAGGGGGAAACTTTACCTGATGTAATTTAGGTTTTGGTGGCATCATGAACTGATGTGCCCCGCTATTTTCATCACAATACTTGACTGAGGTATGATTTCAACAACTTCATATCCTCCTCGATGGTCTGCACTAAAACCATTATATTCTTAGCAACTTCATCAGTTCCTGATACACGCTTTGTCCTACTCATCTTAAGTATAGGCAACATATTATTATAAATGTAATCCCGGTTAGCGCCTTTCTCTTCAAGAAACGGAACCCACTCTAAACTCACTGGATTCTTTTTGGCTAATGCCAGGGATAATGTACTCCTTGGTATATTTGCAAACTCAGCAAAGTCAGCATCATTCTCAATAACCCCAAGCGTCTTAAGCCTATCGTAACAATCAATAAACCTATTACTAATATCTTCACGTTCTATTTGCTTTACATTAGCAACTGCGCTATTTGGAACACCGCCGTCCATTGACTCACCGGTTAACCACTCCTCTGTTACCCCAAGTTCCTCGCTGAGTAACCTAACGGTTTCAGATGACGAGTTATGTCTGTCTGCCTCTATGAATGATAGGTTAGACTGTGATACGCCAATTTTTTCAGATAGTGTTAACTGTGAAATGCCTCGGTATTTACGAGCCTGTTTAACACGCTCACCCCTTAGTTTGATTACTTCATTCATTTTGTTTTATTCCCATTAAGTTATTGTATAGTAAAATAGATACGCAAATATGAGTATTAATTTTCGCCTTTGTTGGTGTTTTCACCAACAAATTGGAACGTTAATAGGATGTGAGGATTCCAAACTCATCATGCCCTGTTTCATGAAATTTTTTTCGCCTTTGTTGGTGTTTTCACCAACAAATTGGACCGCTAATAGGATGTGAGGATTCCAAATTCATCATGCCCTGTTTCATAGAATTTAGCAGATGAGTATCTATAATCCTCCGGAAATTCAGCCAGCCGCCATTTTTCCTGTAATGGATTATTATGTATATATTCAAGTTTTTGTATAAATACCGGCTCGCTCCATAAATCAATGCTTAACGCGTTCCTTTCCCAGAATTGATATTCCCTGTCATTAGCATCAACCCTAAAATGTTCAAGGTATGCTTTATTAGTTTGCAACAGTTTGAATTTCATTTGTTGGGCAGTAAACCGCAGGAAACGCAACTGTATTTTATCTCTCTTAAAACCATCCTGGATCTGCCATATTAAATGAATGTGATTAGGCATTATTACGAACGCATAAATGACTACGCTTTTTTCGTTTACTAAAAACTGAAGACTCTTGATAATGATGTCTTTAAATTCATCTTCTTTCAGAAGGTGTTTCCATTCAAGAATAGTTGCAGTGAAAAACTGGGGGTGATAATCAAAATTTATGTCGGCCATTTAGCTAAGTTAAAAAATATCTTTAACTCTGAGATATTGGTACTTGTTGGTGAAAACACCAACAAGGGCAGAGTGATAATCAAATTTATGCCGGCCATTTAGCCAAGTTAAAAAAACACCTTTAATCCTGAGATATCGGTACTTGTTGGTGAAAACACCAACAAGGGCGGGAAAACACCAACAAGGGCGGGAAATTTATGCCGGCCATTTAGCTAAGTTGAAAAAATATCTTTAATTCTGAGATATTGGTACTTGTTGGTGAAAACACCAACAAGGGCGGGAATATCGGTATTTGTTGGTGAAAACACCAACAAGGGCAGAGTGATAATCAAATTTATGTCGGCCATTTAGCTAAGTTGAAAAAATATCTTTAACTCAGAGATATCGCTGCTTGTTGGTGAAAACACCAACAAGGGCGAAACACCAACAAGGGCGAAACCATAAACAAAAATCTTTCAGACTTTCCACCTTTCCGACTTTCGGACTAAAATAACTATCTTCGCAACCCGGAATTACATTATAGAAAATGAAGTTATTAGAAGGAAAAACCGCGCTGATCACCGGCGCGTCGAAAGGCATTGGTCGTAAGATCGCCGAAAAATTTGCAGAGCATGGCGCTGATGTGGCTTTTACCTATTTATCGTCGGTTGAAAAAGGCCTGGCGCTTGAACAGGAACTGCAAAAATTTGGAACAAAAGTAAAAGGCTACCGTTCCGACGCCTCGAAATTTGATGAAGCCGAAAAGCTGATCAACGATATAGTGACCGATTTTGGCACCCTGCAAATTGTGGTTAATAATGCAGGTATCACCAAAGACGGTCTGCTGATGCGTATGACTGAAGAAAACTGGGACGAGGTTTTGGATGTGAACCTGAAATCTGTCTTCAATGTGACCAAAGCTGCTTCAAAAGTAATGATGAAGAACCGTAACGGTGTTTTTATTAACATGAGTTCAGTAGTTGGGGTGCAGGGCAATGCCGGGCAGGCCAATTATGCTGCTTCAAAAGCAGGCATTATAGGTTTTTCAAAATCAATAGCAAAAGAATTAGGCTCGCGTAATATTCGTACCAACGTAGTAGCGCCGGGCTTTATAAAAACCGAAATGACCGAAGTACTCGATCCTAAAGTGGTTGAAGGCTGGTCACAGGCAATCCCGCTAAAACGTGGCGGCTCAACCGAAGATGTAGCTAATTGCTGCGTTTTCCTTGCCTCGGACATGGCATCATATATCACCGGGCAGGTTATTCCGGTGGATGGGGGAATGTTGTAAGGGAAATTTCGGATTTCGGAATTTCGATTTCGGATTTTTTTTCTGTTCATTCTTAAATTTTGATGCACATAAATGGACATGACAAGGGTTAATAAGTTAATATTTGGTACATTAATTATTTGCTTGTCATGTTTTGTTTTCAATTGTTCACACCCACACACTAACAAATCTAAATGTTCCGGAATACGGGATACGCTACTGCACAAGTTTGTTTATAAGATTGTTGATTCAGCTCCACAGCCTGTAGGCGGGATGAAAACTATATTCAAACTGATTAGTAAAAATTTCAAGTATCCGCCGGGGGATGCTGATTATACCGGGTGGGTAATAGTTGCTTTTGTGATAGAACCAAACGGATCAATAGATGGACAAAGAACAATTTATGATCCATCTGGCAATGATCATCTGTTCAGCAAACAGCTTTTGGGTATTTTAAGTACGGTGAAATGGAAGCCTGGATATTGCAGCGGCGAAGCAGTTCCTGTTTTATATACCTTTTCGTTGAATATAGATATACAGGAATAAAACTTTTACCAATCATATCACAATATTTTCGCATTTTGCATTCTTCGTAATGCGTATAGCGTAGTGCGTAAACCATATGCAATTACTATTTTCAATTACATGGGGAACAGTTTCTGGATGGTGGGTACCTGCGTGCTTTGCGTTGGGCTTATTATACGCATGGCTGTTATATAAGCAGCCCGTAAACCTTGGCAAACAATTCCGGTACTGGCTTTTCGCCATCCGGGTTTTGGTGATAACTGTTATCGCCCTGATATTGCTTTCCCCGCTGTTTAAATCTGTAAGCTATAATCCGCAAAAGCCGCTGGTTTTGGTTTTACAGGATAATTCCCAATCAATAGGGATGTTTACAAAACCCGCAAACGAAGCTAAAGTCTCTCCGCCAGCTGGCGGAGGAGCTTTAGAGGGGGCTGGGGCTAATTCTTTTGTTGATGACCTGTCAGCGCTGAAGAATGAATTAGGTACCGATTATGATGTGCGTGAATTTCATTTTAACCGTGATATTGCCGATGGCCTGACCAAAGACCTCAACGGTAAGCAAACCGATATATCAAAAGCCTTGCACCAGCTGAACGACCGCTTTGTAAACCAAAACATCGGCGCAATGGTACTGGCTACCGATGGCCTGTACAACCAGGGCAGCGACCCGCAATACGAAGCGAAAAACTTTAAAACTATAATTTACACCATAGCTTTAGGAGCTACCGTTGCCAAACGCGACCTGCTGATTGGCAACATTAACTACAACAAAACAGCTTTCTTAGGGAATGATTTTGAAATAGAGATTTTAGCCGAGGCTTACCAGAGCAAGGGCGAGAATATGCATTTAACCGTTACCGAAGACGGGAGGGAGGTTGCCATGCAAAATATCCCGGTAAGCTCGGATGATTTCCATAAAGTGGTAACCCTTAAATTGAACGCGGATAAAAAAGGAACGCGCCGGTTTAATATCAGCATTGCACCGGTTAAAAACGAGATAACTACTCAAAACAATAACGAAACCATTTATGTGGATGTGCTGGATGCCAAAGAAAAGATCTTGCTTTTGTACGATGGCCCGCACCCTGATATCAGCGTGATCCGCCAGTCTATTGAAAACAACAGGAATTACGAGGTTAAGACAAGCCTGCTTTCCGATCTTACTTCGGTAAAGCCCGGCGATTATAGTCTGGTTATCCTTTACCAGGTCTCGGGGAATGATAATAATATCATTCAGAACCTGATAAAAAGCAAAGTGCCGGTATGGTATGTCGTTGGTGCGCAAACAGATTTGCAGGCATTTGATGAAGGTCAGAAATTTATGCGGATCAGCTCCGGCCGACAGGAAATGCAGGAGGTATTCGCGCAGCCAACTATTGATTTTACCGCCTTTACATTATCGGATTCCTCCAGGAAAAAGATAGCCGCTTTTCCACCATTACTGGCGCCTTATGGCAGCGATAGTTCAACACCGCCGAACAATACATTGCTGAAACAGCGTATAGGTAGTGTTGAAACCACTTACCCCTTGTTAGCATTCAGTGACGAAGGCGGTCAGCGGATTGCGGTGCTTAGCGGCGAAGGCCTATGGCGCTGGCAGTTGGCGGAGTTCCAGGCTTACGGGAACCATCATGCGCTCGAAGAGTTATTTGGGCAGGGTGTGCAGTATTTAACGGCCAATGCAAACAAGCAGCGTTTTATAGTTTACCCTGCAAAGCGCATTTTTGACGAAGGTGAAAATGTGTTGCTAAATGCCGAATTATATAATGATGCTTTAGAACTGATCAATACACCTGATGTAAAGATAGACTTCAAAAGCCAAGCCGGAAAAAGCTACAGCTTCCTGTTTACCCGCAACGGACAAAGCTACCAGCTTGATGCCGGGACTTTACCGGTTGGGGAATATACCTATTCGGCCACCGCAAAACTTGGCACCAAACAGTTCAATGCAAATGGTCAGTTAACGGTAAAACCACTAAACCTCGAAGCCCGCCAAAGCGCCGCCAATCACCAGTTATTAAACACCATTGCCAAACAAAGCAGCGGTGAAATGTTGTACCCCAACCAAATTAACCGCCTTGCTGACCTGATCCGCAAAAACGAAAATATTAAAACAGTAGTTTATGAAGACAAACACTACAGCGATATTATCGACGTGAAATGGGTGTTTGTGCTGATATTGGGATTGCTGAGTTTGGAATGGTTCCTTCGTAAAAGGGAAGGGGAGATATAGCCTACTCCTCTTTCTTCGGTTGTACAATCACAAATACATCCTCATTATCCTTCTTCATCAAATACTTTTCGCGGGCGAATTTTTCGAGTTTTTGGGGGTTTGAGGTGAGTTCATCAAGGTCTTTGGCGACCTTGGCGGTTTCTTTCTGGTAAAAATCGCGTTCTTGTTTTAATTTATTTACCTGCTGGTGATATTGATATTGAGAGAACAGATCGTTCTTGTCAAAAAATATCATCCATACCACAAATGCCAGTGAAACCAGAAAATATTTGTTCCTAAAAAGGTTAAATAAACGTAGCATGGCGGTAAAATTAAAATATTAATACATAATCTAAAACCTATGTCATTGCGAGCGATAGCGTGGCAATCGCGAACTGTACATTAACGCCATGTACTGCGACTCTGTAAAGTTCGCGATTGCTTCGTGCCTCGCAATGACAAGGAGTGTCGGTTTTTTATTTAATGTTAAAATTATTCAAAATAACTCAGGCAATGCAAATATGGTTATAAACTTTTCAACATTGGTTGACGAAGGTTATAAATGTTGTAAGAGTTGTAATGGTTTAAATTACAACCACTACAACTCTTACAACCACTACGACTTAATTCACATCAGTCTCTTCTGCCACCACGGCTGTTGCCACCGCTTCTGCCACTCATTCCGCTTCCACCGCTGCCGCCACGGCTCCTGTTTGAGTTACCAAATCCGCGGCTGCGTTGATTTGAACCACCGCGCTGAGCCGGACCTTTTTTCTTGCCTTCCTCATGTTTCGCAACTATACTTTGCGGACTCATAGGGTAGGGGTGTGCTTCCTCAACCGGGATCTGTTTAGAGATCAGTTTATGAATATCTTTCAAAAACTCAATTTCTTCCTCATCACAAAAAGAAAGCGCTATACCGTTTAAGCCGGCACGGCCTGTACGACCAATGCGGTGTACATAGGTTTCGGGGATGTTGGGTAGTTCGTAGTTAATAACGTGGGTAAGCTCATCAATATCAATACCGCGTGCGGCAATATCAGTAGCTATTAAAACACGGGTGGTGCGGTTTTTGAAATTGCTCAAGGCACGCTGACGTGCATTTTGCGATTTATTGCCATGGATTGCTTCGGCAGTGATGCCTACTTTAACAAGGTCTTTAACCACCTTATCTGCACCGTGTTTGGTGCGGGTAAATACCAGCGCGGTTTTTATGGCTTTGTCTTTTAACAAATGGATCAGCAATGCCTTTTTATCATTTTTTTCAACGTAAAATAAAGATTGCTGTATGGTATCGGCAGTTGACGAAACCGGGGTAACTTCCACCTTTTCGGGTTTGGTTAAAATGGTATTGGCCAATTGCTGAATTTCATTTGGCATGGTAGCCGAGAAAAACAGGGTTTGTCTTTTAGCCGGAATTTTGGAAATGATCTTTTTAACATCATGCACAAAGCCCATATCCAGCATCCGGTCGGCTTCATCAAGCACCAGCATCCGGATATGATCCAGGTGTACGATGCGCTGGTTCATTAAGTCGAGCAAGCGGCCAGGGGTAGCAACCAAAATATCAACGCCTCTACGAATTGCATCAGCCTGTGGGTTTTGCGATACACCGCCAAATATAACAAGATGTTTTAAGCCGGTATGTTTACCATAATTGGCAAAGCTTTCATCAATTTGGATGGCCAGCTCGCGGGTTGGCGTTAAAATTAAAGCCTTGATGGTTTTTTGCTCTTTATGCTGAAGCCTGTCCTGGTATAAAAGCTGCAGGATAGGGATAGCAAATGCCGCGGTTTTACCGGTACCGGTTTGCGCGCAGCCAAGCAGATCTTTATTTTGTAATATAATGGGGATAGCTTGTTCCTGTATAGGAGTGGGGTTGGTATAACCCTCGGTTTTTAAAGCCCTTAAAATAGGCTCAATTAAATTTAAATTTTCGAATGACATGTATTGTTTGTAATATGTGTGCTAACGCGAAGCATAAGCGGGGATCTGAAGTATTTATCGGTGATCAACCTTAAGCGTAACGGGTAATTATCGGCAAAGATACGCTTTTTTATTGGGATTAGGTTTTTTGAGGTAAAAAGCTAAAGGAGGAAAGCTTAAACCGGTTGTTTTTAATTGGGTTTCGCAGAGCTTTGACAAATTTTTAAATTTGTCAAAGCTAATTGCCAAACCTAATCCTCCTGCGATAAATCACTCAATTCCGTCGCAGGTTTCCTCGTCAAATAAGCCTGTACCAGCATAATACATACGCCGGTGCTGATAGAAAGATCGGCCACATTAAAGATGCCGGTTTGGAAAATAACAAAGTTGATGTGCATAAAATCGGTCACGGAGCCATGCACCATCCTGTCGTACAGGTTGCCTATGCCGCCGCCGATGACAAGGATAAGGCCGAACGCGATCACCCTGTCGAGATTGTGTTTTGTTAAAATAAATCCAAGTCCGATTACCACAACCAATAGAGGCAACAGGTTTAAAAGGACGATCTTCACAGGGTGGGGGAGTGTATTGCCCACGCTTAAAAACGCGCCGGTATTTTCTACTTTGCTGAGCGTGACATGGTTTCCAAGGTATGAAAAGTAACTATAATCAGTCAATTTATGCCTGACAATAGATTTTGAAACCTGGTCGCAGCCAATATTCAGCGCGAGGATCAGTAAAATCACGATGGCCCTTAAAAACTTCTTCGATTCCATAATGCAAAAATAACACGATTTATTGATTTAAAAGATTTGCAGGATTCTTTTACGCTGACATCAAATAAAGATCAGTGAAATTATAAATATCAGCCTGAACCTGTGATAAAAAAAGCCGGTCATTGCTAACCGGCTTAATTCGTGAAATTCGGAACTAATTCGTGAAAATTAGCGTTTCTTAAAATATTTAAAGTCCTTACCAATGAACCTTGCGCTATCGCCAAGTTCTTCTTCAATGCGTAATAACTGGTTGTATTTAGCGATCCTGTCTGAACGGGATAATGAACCGGTTTTGATCTGACCGCAATTTAAAGCAACCGCTAAGTCAGCGATGGTTGAATCTTCAGTCTCGCCGGAACGGTGGCTCATTACCGACGTATAGCCATTGGTTTGTGCCAAAGTTACCGCGTTAATGGTTTCGGTTAAAGTACCGATCTGGTTTACTTTTACAAGGATAGAATTAGCAATATCCTCATCAATACCTCTTTGTAAACGTTTTACATTGGTAACAAACAAATCATCACCTACCAGCTGAATTTTGTCGCCAATTTTGTCGGTTAATAATTTCCAGCCTTCCCAGTCATCCTCAGCCATACCATCTTCAATAGAAATAACAGGATACTTTTCGGCCAATTGAGCCAAATAATCAGCCTGCTCAGCGCTGGTGCGGATAGCACCTTTTTCGCCTTCAAATTTGGTATAGTCGTATTTTCCGTTTACGTAAAACTCAGACGCTGCACAATCAAATGCAATGCATATATCAACACCCGGTTTGTAACCCGCTTTTTCAATTGCTTTAAGTATGGTTTCAACGCCATCTTCAGTACCTTCAAAAGTTGGTGCAAAACCGCCTTCATCACCAACTGTAGTTGTAAGGCCCCTGTCGTGCAATATTTTTTTCAAATTATGGAATACTTCAGTTCCCCAACGCAGCGCTTCCGAAAAAGAAGGCGCGCCAACCGGCATGATCATAAATTCCTGGAACGCGATTGGTGCGTCGGAGTGTGAACCGCCGTTAACGATATTCATCATCGGGATCGGTAAAGTATTTGAATTAACACCGCCGATATAGCGGTATAAAGGCTGGCGGCTTTCCTGGGCAGCAGCTTTGGCAACCGCCAAGGAAACACCCAAAATTGCATTCGCGCCTAAATTGCCTTTGTTTTCGGTGCCGTCAAGGTCAATCATCAGTTGATCGATGGCGTTTTGTTCAAAAACATCGATGCCCTGTAATTCTTTAGCAATTATATCATTTACGTTAGCAACGGCTTTTAGCACGCCTTTGCCCATGTATTTGGATTTATCATTATCGCGAAGTTCAACCGCCTCGTGAACACCGGTTGAGGCGCCTGATGGAACAATCGCACGGCCAAGGGCCCCATTTTCGGTTAAAACATCTACTTCAATAGTAGGGTTGCCGCGCGAATCAAGTATCTGGCGGGCATGGATATCAATAATTAAACTCATTGGAATTGGGATTTTTCAATTAAAATACACTTAGTGTAAATAGTACACCTCATAATATAGTTTTCAAATATACAATTTCCGATAAATAACTTTAAAGATTTCGCAGATTGTTTTGTGATTTCACCGATTATTAACAATAATTTAACCTAAAAGGTGCGAATTCAGCGGTCTGCACTGCCTTTTTTATCGAATCTTGAAAGCAAATCCGAATTCGAAAATCCGGGAAGTACATAAATCATAACCCGGTCGGCAATCGGTGAAATCAAATTAAAATCGGTGAAATCCCCCAAATTATTCCCACTTAAACGTCTTAACCGCTACAGCATAAACTATAATGAACCAGATCCCTAAAACCGCCAGATCCTTCGTAACATCGCCTAAACCGGCGCCTTCAAAAGCTACGTCGCGCATGGCTTTGTTAAGATAGGTTAATGGCAATATATTACTTAGCCCCTGCAGCCAGGTTGGAAATGCGGTTGTTGCAAAAAAGGTACCCGACAATAAAAATTGGGGCATAGTTATGATGTTGGACAAAGGCGGCACAGCACTTTCGTTTTTTGCAACGCCGGATATTATAAAGCCGAAGCCCATAAATACGATCAAACCCAATGCAGAAAGCACAAGCATATTTGCCACGGTGGTGATACCATGGATGAGGGTAAAGCCAAAAAAGTAATGGCCTACCAATATTATAAACAACGCGCCGATCCACGAGAACACAAGTCGTGCCAGGGCTTCGCCCAAAACAATACTGTATTTTTTTACAGGCGTGGCAAAAAAACGTTTGATCACCAACGTTAAACGCAGACTCAGAAAAACGAATGCAGTACCAAAAACGCCGCTGCTCAGCAGGGAGAACCCAAGCATCCCCGGCAATAAAAAGTCGATATACTTATATTCGCGCCCTTTCACGATTGTTGCCTTTATTTCGGCAACCGGCTGCGGATTGGGGTTACCCATGCTGTTGATTTGATAAAATATACTGTTCAGCAGCGATTTAAATATCGAGCCTTTTTGCTCAGATGCATTGGTATACTGCACATGAAGCGTGTAAGGGGTGCGACCCTCATTTTTTTGGATATTAATAATCGCATCCATACCCCGTCCCTTTGAAAGGTTCGAAGCCATGTCTGCCGTAGATTGATCTTTTATTAAATGAACAACCCCGGTTTTTTCCAATACCTGGTAAACCGGGTTAATGGTATCGCAGGTTTTTGCGACGCCTACCTCTACTGTAACTGCGCTGCCGCCAATATTGGCAAAAACAACTATAAATATTAAAGGGAAGGCCAAACTAAATACCACTGCCGAAGGACTGCGGATAATTGATCGGAAACTGGCGACCGCGATGGCCATGGTTGCGCGGGTATTGTTGTATTTTTTCATCTTTTGTTGGTCATTAGTCATTGGTCATTTGTCATTGGGCTGTGGCTATCTGAACTTCCACTACAAAAAGCTCCCCCTTCAGGGGGCTGGGGGGCCTATCCCTCCCGCCATTCCTTGCCGGTAAGGTTAATAAAAACATCTTCAAGATTGGCCAGTTTTACCTGTTTTTTACGCTCAAAGCCCGATTCAACCAATTGGTCGATGAAATGGTTGGGGGTATCAATGCCAACAATATGTCCACCGTCAACAAAGGCAACACGATCGCATAGTTCTTCAGCTTCGTCCATATAATGGGTGGTGATCACAACGGTGGTGCCGTTATCGCGGATCTCGCGGATCAGGTCCCATAAATTACGGCGTGCCTGCGGGTCGAGCCCGGTTGTAGGCTCATCCAGGAAAATTATCTTTGGATTATTGATCAGCGTTGTCGCTATAGAAAACCGTTGCTTTTGTCCGCCTGATAATTCTTTGTATTTTGATTTGGCTTTATCGGTCAGCGCAACTTTTTCAAGCATTTCCGTTGGGGTTTTATCAATTCCGTACAAACCGCAAAACAAGGTAATAAGTTCCGACAGGTTTAAGTTGGGATAATACCCGGCCGATTGTAATTGCACACCGATACGTTGCTTTATCTTGTTGGCATCATTGTCAATAGAAAGGCCGTCAACCATTACTTCTCCCGAAGTTTTATCCCGAAGGGTTTCAATAATTTCGAGGGTGGTTGTTTTACCGGCACCGTTGGGGCCAAGCAGGCCGAAGATCTCGCCATCATAAACATCAAAGCTAATCCCCTTTACTGCGGCAAAATCGCCGTAGTTTTTTACAAGGTTTTTTACTGTAATTATAGGTTGTTTTACCATGCTGCAAAAATGCTTTACAAAATTGATATTTCCACTATTTTTTCTGCGAATGGCAGAAATATGATGATGAGTGGTTTTTATTTAAGTCTCAAGTCGAAAGTCCTAAGTTCTAAGTCAGATACTGAATTTATTTTTCCTTACTCAGGACTTAAGACTTTCGACTCACTGTTGTCCGGTAAAAATAAAATTAACTTGTAAATCATCGAAAAAACTCTATAGAGGCGCTTTTTAAGCACATTTTAAAAAGAAAGCCCCCCTATTTTTTTACTTTATA
>Ga0316224_1000237_pt1 | contig 85104 bp, 82 predicted proteins | sample TBH18013metaG_FD_206254 | JGI IMG/M metagenome (GOLD analysis project Ga0316224, IMG submission 206254) | Freshwater microbial communities from Trout Bog Lake, Wisconsin, USA - TBH18013 | ecosystem: Environmental > Aquatic > Freshwater > Lake > Hypolimnion/Profundal zone | place: USA: Wisconsin...
TGATCCGCCGCCGCAAATCCTCGCTCAATGGTCTCATGGGTATGCCTCCATGGACATACACCGTAGCAGACGATCTGCAACGTGACTATCTAAATCGAAAACGCTCTAGGCGGATATTGGTGATGCGTTCGCGCACATAGGCCGACGCGGCGCCGCTTGAGGTGGCGATGACCGAGATGATCGAGGCGGCGATCGCGTGACGGATATCCACGCCGAGCAACAGCGAGAGCGCGGGCACCACGATGATGCCACCGCCGACGCCCACCAGCGAACCCAGCACGCCGGCCGAGAGGGAAATGGCTGCGACGAGCAGGGTGAAGAAGAGCGGCGTCACGGAAAGGCAGTCATGCAAGGCAACCCGCGGCCCGGCGCAATGGGGAGCCTTCGAAAATAGCCCGTCTAATCGGGTACAAAACCCGGTGAAGGCTTAAGCCATGATCATCCACGGAAACCCCCGTCAGCTCTGCGGCTTGAGTTGCGCGAGCAGGGCGTTGAAGCCCGGGTGCTGCTTCAGGCCGTCGAGGTCGGGGTCCTGCTGCATCCAGTCGAGGTCGGTGTAGCCGAGCTGGATCGCCTGATGGAGCGAGCGGATCGCGTCGGTCTTGCGCTTCGAGAGGGCCAGGCTGCAGGCGAGGTTGTAATGGGCCGTCGCGTTTTGCGGCAGGAGCTTCACGAGCTTGCGGTCCATGCGCAGGCCGTCGGCGATGCGTCCGTGCTTCGTGTACAGTCCGCCGAGGATCTCCACCACTTCGGTGTAAGCCGGGTCGCGCTTCAGCACGGACTCGAAGAAACGCATTTCAAACTCGGGGTCGTGGGTCTTGGCCATGGGCGGCTCAGGAGGCGCGGCGCGGGCAGGTGTTGGTCAGGCGCAGGGTGTCGCACCGGGCGCTGACCTGCAGGCGCTGGGAAACGGGCGTGAGGCCGAGCTTGGAGGAGACGGTGTTGCCGTACCACTCCATGAACGGTGCGCTGATCTCGAAGATCCGGTCGCAGTCGAGGCAGACGACCTGGGCCACCTGCGTGCTGCCGCCGTCCTGGTTGGGGTGGTAGAACTTTTCGCCCGTGCCGATGTCCACCTCGCGCAGGAGCGCGCTCTCCGTCATGATGGGCAGGGTGCGGTAAACGGTGGCCCGGGAGACGGAGTCGTCGATGATCCGGGCATAATCGAGCAGCTGCTCGGCGGTAAAATGCTTCTTTTGGGCAAAGGCGGCGTCAAAGATCGCCAGCCGCTGGTTCGTCACGCGCAGTCCCTTTTGTGTCAGGAATTTTCTGAACTTTTCACGGGCCGCGGAGATGCTCACGCGGCGACTGTTTGAAGCCGGGCGCGGGGTGTCAATGCGATCGTGTGCACGGGTCCGGGGTTCCGGGTGGAGGGACGTTTGATTTAACCACGAAGGACACGAGGCGCACCATGGTGCGAAACGGAGGATGGCCACAAGAAGGCGCAAGGGCTCTGGGACCGCGAAGGAGTCGCCATTGCGCCCATAGGCGCGCGGGAGCTTCGATCCGAAGCCTGCGGGCCCTTGGCGTTTTTGCGGCCAACTTCCGAAGCTTGGCCTTTGTGCGCTCCGTGGTGAGATATCCGGTCAGCAATCGGAGAGGAAACTGCTCCCACGCTTGCGCGCGGCGAGAGGCTGGGGCATGACCTCGCGGAATGATTGTGGGCGTTCATCCCCTCGCGGGCTTCGACAAGCTCCTGCACTACCGGGTGCCGGAGGCGCTGCGCGCGTCGGTCGGTGTGGGCTCGCTGGTGCGCGTTCCCGTGGTCAACGCCCTGCGCCTCGGCATCGTGGGCGAGCTTGGGGCGCCGAAGGACTTTCCCCTGGACCGGCTCAAGTCCGTCGCGCAGGTCGTGCATCCGTTTCCCGCGCTGCCGCCCGACCTGCTCGGGCTCGCGCGCTGGATGGCGGGCTATTATGCCTGCGGGCTTGATAGCATCATCGAGACGATGTTGCCGGCGGCGGTGCGCAACGGCGCGGGATTGAAGCAGGAGAAGCTCCTGGCCATCGCCCGACGGCTGGCCCCGGAGGAACTGGCCGTCCTGGTCAAAAAGGCTCCGCAGCAGGGGAAGCTCTATCGGTTCCTCGAGCAGCAGTTCCGGCCGCAGAAAAAGTCGCTGGTGCTCGCCCGGCTGGGCCTCACGGCCGCGGTGGCCGGTGCGCTGGTGAAGCGCGGGGTGGTCCGCGAGGAGACGCACCGCATCGAACGCGTCGCCTACGCCGACGAGGTGGAGCGGGGCGAACTGGTCGCCTCGCAGCCGCATGCGCTGAACCCGGAGCAGTCCGCCGCGGTGGCGGGCCTGGATGCGTCGCTCGCCGCGGAAAAATTCGGCGTGACGCTGCTGCATGGGATCACCGGTTCGGGCAAGACGGAGGTCTACCTGCGCGCGATGGACACGGCGCTGAAGGCGGGCGGCGGCGTGGTGTTCCTCGTGCCCGAGGTGGCGCTCACGCCGCAGACGGTGGCGCGGCTCCGCTCCCGGCTGGAGGCGATTGCGCCCGGGCACCGGTGCGTCGTCTGGCACAGTCATTTGAGCGAAGGCGAGCGGCTCGACGGCTGGCTGGCGCTGGCGACCGGCGAGGCGAGGATCGTGGTGGGGGCGCGATCGGCGGTATTTGCGCCCGTGCAGAAGCTCCGGCTGATCGTGGTCGATGAGGAGCATGAGCCCGCCTACAAGCAGGACGAGACGCCGCGCTACCACGGCCGCGATGTCGCGGTGATGCGGGCGAAGCTCACCCAGGCGGTCTGCCTGCTGGGCTCGGCGACGCCCTCGCTTGAGAGCTACGCCAACGCGCAGGCGGGCAAATACCGGCTGCTGGAACTGCGCGAGCGGGTGGACGCGCGGAAACTGCCCTACCTCGACATCGTGGACCTGCGCATCGAGGCGATGAAGCAACGTTCGCTGCCGGCGCTCTCGGGCAAGCTGGTCGAGGCGATGCACGCGCGACTGGAGCGGCGCGAGCAGACGATCCTGTTCATCAACCGGCGCGGCTATTCGTCGGCGATGCTCTGCACCAAGTGCGGACACACGGAGGAGTGCGCGCACTGCAGCATCGCGATGACTTATCATCGCGCGGATGAAACGCTGCGGTGCCACCTCTGCGGCGACCAGAAGCCGGCGCCGTTGCGCTGCCCGAAGTGCGGCGCGCCGGAAATCCGCTGGCGCGGCCTGGGTACGCAGCGCGTGGAGGAGGCGGTGCGGCGGATGGTGCCGCGGGCGCGCATTGAGCGGATGGACACCGACACGATGTCGAAGAAGAACCGCTTCCGGGAGGTACTCGCGCAGTTTCGCGCCGGAAAGATCGATATCCTGATCGGCACGCAGATGATCGGAAAGGGGCTGGATTTTCCCAACGTGACGCTGGTGGGGCTGATCGATGCCGACATCTCGATGCACGTGCCGGATTTCCGGGCAAATGAGCGCACCTTCCAACTGCTGGTGCAGGTGGCCGGCCGGGCGGGGCGGGGCGATCGCGCGGGAGAAGTCGTGGTGCAGACGTTCACGCCGCAGGCGGAGGCGATCCAGTTCTCGCGCCAGGCGGACTATGCGGGGTTTGCCGCGGCGGAGCTGAAGATGCGGAAGGATTTTCACTATCCGCCGTACCGGCACCTGATTCACCACCTGTTTCGCGGACCGAATCCGGAAAAGCTGAAGTTCTTTTCCGAGCAATGGGCGAAACTGGTGGAAAAGGAACTGGGCGGCCGCGTGGAGCTGCGGGGTCCGTCGGCGTCACCGATCGAGAAGATCAAGGACGAGTACCGCTGGCAGGTCTGGTATTTCACGAACGCGGTGACGAAGGTCGTGCCCGAGCTGGTCCGGCTGCGCGCGGCGTTCAGCTGGCCGGACGATATCACGCAGGTGCTCGATGTTGACCCGATGAGCCTGGTGTAGGTTAACCAAGACATGCGGATTTACTTCATGGGCATCTGCGGGACGGCGATGGGCAACGCGGCGCTGCTGGCGCGCGCGGCCGGCCATGAGGTCATGGGCGCCGATACCGGGGTCTACCCGCCGATGAGCACGGTGCTCGCCGAGGCCGGGATCATGCTGCACGAGGGCTATGATCCGGTCCGGCTGGAGCAACTGGCGCCTGACCTTGTGGTCATCGGCAATGCGATGTCGCGGGGCAATCCGGAGGTCGAGTGGCTGCTCGACACCCGGGCGCTGCCGTTCACTTCGCTGCCGGCGTTGTTGCATGAGTCCGTGTTGAAGACGCGACGCAACCTCGTCATCTGCGGGACCCACGGCAAGACCACCACGACGGCATTGACGGCGTTCCTGTTGCGCGAAAATGGCCGCGATCCCGGCTTCCTGATCGGCGGCGTGCCGCAGGACCCGCCGACGGGCAATCATTTTGGGGCGACAGGCGATCCGTTTGTCATCGAAGGGGACGAATACGACAGCGCGTTTTTCGACAAGCGCAGCAAGTTCATCCACTATGCGCCGCACATCGCGGTACTGAACAACCTGGAGTTCGACCACGCGGATATCTTTCGCGACCTCGCCGACGTGCAGCGGACGTTCAGTCACCTGACCCGGATTGTGCCGCGAAACGGTTGGATCGTGCTGAATGGGGACGACGCCAATCTCCTGGCGCTGGGTCCGCTCAGCTGGACGCAGGTGGTGCGCGTGGGCACGGGTGAGGGCAACGACCTGCGTCTTGTGGATTTTACCGAGACGGCGGCCGGCGCCCATTTCAACCTGGTGTGGCGCGGGGTGCCCTGGGCGAACGTGAAGTGGTCGCAGCCGGGGCTTTTCAATGCCCGCAATGCGGCGATGGCAGCCCTGGCGGCGGGATTGGCGCTGTTCCCGGATGTCCCCACGAAGCTGAAGCTCGATGCGCTGGCGCGGTTCCGGGGGGTGAAGCGGCGGCAGGAACTGCTGGTGGACAGGCCGGCGTTGAAGGTCATGGAGGACTTCGGCCATCACCCGACGGCGCTGGCCGAGACGCTCCATTCGTTCCGGGCGCGGTTTCCCGGCCATGTGATCCACGCGGCCTTCGAACCGCGCAGCAACACGTCGCGGACGAAAGTCATGCAGTCGGCCTTCATGCGGGCGCTGGCGCTGGCCGACGAGGTTTACCTCGGGAGCATCGCCCGGGCGGAGAAACTGAAGCCGGAAGAGCGTTTCGACTTGGAGGCCCTGGTGCAGTTTCTCGAAAGCCAGGGAGTCGCGGGCTATGCGGCGACGACGAATGATGATCTGCTGGAGAAACTGGGGGCAAATGTGACGGCGGCCGGATCGGATAAGCCGCAGCTGGTGGTATTTTTCACGAATGGATCGTTCGGGGGGATCATCCAGCGGTTTGTGGAATCGGTCAGAGGGTGGGGCGAATCCTCCGGATGAGCCGTCAGGTCTGTTCGCGTTTACGACTCATCCGGAGGACTCGCCCTACCTTTCGGATTCAGGAACACCGCACACAGTCTACTGCGCCTGCTTCGCGACCTTGTAGACGACGGGCTGCTGGCCGGTGGGCAGGGCGAGCAGGTCGTAGTCGTGGAAGGAGTTGATCTTCACGTCCACGAACTCGCCGACCGGCAGCTCGCGGGGGACGTAGACTCGGCCATCAATGTCGGGGGCGTCGGCCTCGCCACGGGCGACGCCGGGTTCCTCGACGAGAATCCGGATCGTGCGGCCGACGTAGCCCTTCGAGACTTCGCGGGCGATCTCCTGCTGCAGAGCCATGGTGCGGTGCCAGCGGGCTTCCTTCACCTTGGCGGGAATCTGGTTTTCCATCTTCGCGCCCCGGGTGCCCTCTTCCTGGGAATAGCGGAAGACGCCGAGACGCTCGAACTTGGTCTCGCGGATGAAAGCGCAGAGTTCGTCCACGTCCGCTTCGGTCTCGCCGGGAAAGCCGACGATAAACGTGGTGCGGACGGCGATGCCGGGAATGCCGGCGCGGATGCGGCGGATGAGGTCGCGGATGTAGTCGCCGCTCGTCTCCCGCTGCATGCGCTCAAGCATCGGGTCGCTGATGTGCTGGAGCGGGATGTCGATGTAGCGGGCGACCTTCGGACACTCGGCGATGGTGCGGATGAGTTCATCGCTCCAGTGGGCGGGGTGCGTGTAAAGGAGCCGGATCCAGAAATCGCCCTCGATGGCGTTGAGCTGGCGCAGCAGGGTGGTGAGCGCGGTGCCACGGGTGGAATCTACGGGGGTGCGCGGGTTGGGGCGCTGCTCCCAGGTGTCCATGCCGAAAAAAGTCGTGTCCTGGGAGATGAGGTTGAGCTCCTTCACGCCCTCCTTGACGAGCTGGCGGGCCTCGGCGACGACGCTCTCGACGGTGCGGCTGCGGTGCCGGCCGCGGATCTGCGGGATGATGCAGAACGTGCAGGGGTGGTTGCAGCCCTCGGCGATCTTGATGTACGCGAAATGTTTCGGGGTGAGCCGGAAACGCGGCGTATCGTAATCGGGGATGTAGGTGGACCGCGGTGTAACGAAGTTGTCCGGCACGGGATGGGCGCCGCGCTCCTTCGCGTAGATGCCCTCGATGATCGGGGCGACCTTGGTGATCTGGTCGAGGCCGATAAAGGCGTCGACCTCATGGGCAAGCTCGCCGGAGAGATCCTTGGAGAAGCGCTGGGACATGCAGCCGGCGACGATGAGCTTCTGCTCCTTGCGGCGCTTGCGCAGGCCCCGGTTCTGGTGGACCTCGAGGATGTGGCCGATCGATTCCTCCTTGGACGAGTCAATGAACGAGCAGGTATTGACGATGACGACGTCGGCCTTTTCCGCGTCGGGGATGACCGTCATGCCGGCCTGGTGCAGGTGGCCGATCATGATCTCGCTATCGACGAGATTCTTGGCGCAACCGAGGGAAATGAGACTGACCTTGATCATGGCGGAGGAGGGACGAAAGGGCGTCAAAGGCGTGTCATTTTGAGCGTAGCGAGGAATCCGATGGGAGTTCGTCGCGGGCTTCGATGGGATCCAACTGGATTCTTCACTGCGTTCAGAATGACAAAACGGGGCGGAAGCCTGCCGTAACTAAAAAACCGCGGCGCAGGGCCGCGGTCCAGGATAACGGAAGTACGTTGCAGCCGGTTACTTCTTCTTCGGGGCGGCGGCCTTGGCGCGCGCTTTGCGGCGCTTCAGGTAGGCAGCGCGACGTTTACGTTTGATGTACTTGTTGAGTTGTTGACCCATGGTGGTGTGAAGTGAAAGGGGCAGCATCCCAACCGGGGCGTGCGAGTCAAGTTTCCACTCCAAGAATCGAAGTTCCCTCGCGCCGCCAGCGATAGACGAGCGGCTCCCGGGTGCGGTCGAGCTGCTTGTAGAGCGCGGGATCGGCGCGCTTGAGCAGGGTGAGCTCGGCGAGGCCCGTTGCGTCGCAGTTGAGCACCCGTACATAGGGTTTGAAATGCTCGGGCCGGCCGATGATGCGGGAGAGGCCGGCGGAGGCGGCCGCGTCGCGCTGCCGGTCGAGGGCGAGGAAGCAATAGGGCAGGCTGCGGAGGTCGATCCCGGCGCGCTGGCCGAACTTCACCCACTCGGAACTCGCGAAGATCTCGCTGGGCGGCGGGGCGAAATGGTGGCACCAGTCGCGCTCATTGCCCGGCGCCAGGACAGGGCAGGCGTGCTGATGGGTGCAGGGCGCAACCAGCCGGAATTCGGCCAGGAACACCTCCCGGAGCGCGCCGAGCGAGCGGCTGACGCCCTGCGTGCCGGGTTCGACCCAGATGACGGCTTCGGCGCGGGCGATCAGCGCGCGCAGGCCGGCGAGGGCTTGGGGTGGGAGCTCATTGAGGACATGGCTGATGAGCAGCAGGCCGACCGGCTCATTCGAGGCGAGAAAACCGGGGGTGGAGGAACGGACGTTCAGGGCGGGAAACGCTTGGGTCGCTGCTTCGGCGGCAAAGTCGCAGGCGGCAGGCGAATGATCCCAGACCTGGAGTGAATCGAACTGGCCGGCGCCGAAGAAGGAAATCACCCGGCGCGCGGCGATCCCGCTGCCGCAGCCCCAGTCGAAAACGGAGCGAGTCCCAGGAGTCCAGCCGCGGAGTTTCAGTTCGCGCAGGACGTGGTCCCATTTCCAGCCGATGCGTTCGCCGTAGGTGAAGTCGTAGCTGGCGAGATCGCTGGTGGATTTCCAGTACGGGCCGCTGGCCGCGGCGCCGTCGAGGAATCCCGCGCGCAGCCGGTCGAGGGCGGGCCAGTCGAGGTCTTCCCAGGTCATGGCGCGAGATTCACCCCCAGATGCGTGGCGAGCTGCTGGGTGCGGAGACCGTAGAAGGCGGCGAATTCCCGCAGGCGGGCAGCAGTGGCGGCATCGCCAGGCGCGCGGGCTTTGATGGCCGAGATCATGAGGTTCTTGGCGGTGTGCTCGGTGGAGATGAACTCAAAGACCTTCGTGCGGTAGCCGGCCCATTCGAGGAGCTGGGCGCGCAGGGCGTCGGTGACGAACTCCGTCTGGCGCTCCTGGAAAATCCCGTGCCGCAGCGCTTCGGCGAGGACGGGCGGGGCGGTGAGCTGGGCGCGGAGTTCCTTCTGGCAGCATGGGGAGACGACGATCAGGGCGGCTTGGGCGGCGATGCCCTTGGCGAGGGCGTCGTCGGTGGCGGTGTCGCAAGCATGGAGGGCGATCAGGACGTCGGGGGGATTATCGAATTGGACGGAGGAGATCTGACCGGCGGTGAAGGTGAGATGGGTGAAGCCGGTTTCGCGGGCGACGCGATTGCAGAGGGCAACGAGCTCGGGGCGGGCCTCGATGCCGTGGACGGTGGCGCGGTCGCCGAGGAGGGCGGCGACGGCGAAGGTCAGGTAGCCTTTGCCGGAGCCCATGTCCACGATCCGGAGGGACGAGGGTGGAGGGACGAGGGATGAGGGATGCGTCGGAAGGGATGCTGGGGCCTCAAGGCCGGCTTCGGTGAGGAGATGGCTGAGGAGCTCGGCGAACTTCTGGATCTGGCGGAATTTGTCGGCCATGCCCTCGCGGGGCTGGCCGCGGTCGTTGGTCACGCCGAGGGCGCGGAGCCAGGGGGCGTCGGCGGGAATGAGGTGCGTCTTGGCGCGGTCATGCGGCGCGGGCGCGGCGGCGGGCGCGGAGGATTTCTTCACCCGCAGGCGGGACGAACCGTCGGGCTGGCATTCCAATTGGGCGGATTCGGCGGCAGTGAAGAGGTGGGCGTCGAGAAAGTCGGTGCCGATGAGCGGCTCGAGCAGGGCGAGGGCGGCGGCCGGCGGATGGTTCTTGGTCACGTCGTTCGTGGCGTGGCGCCAGACGAACGCCAGATGCGGGCCCGTCTTCAGCGTGAGCGGGCGGACGAAGAGATTCTTGAGCGTGGTGTCGGCGCCGCGGTACTTGCCGAGCGTGAGCTTGACGAGCGTGCCCTCCTGCACGGCGGTGCGGAGCAAAGTGAGAAAGCGGGGACGGGCATCGGTCGGCATGGTCAGCGCAGCGAGACAGGACCGAGGCAATAGTCGACGGGAGAACGGACAATTCCGGTGATTATCATTCTGAGCATAGCGAAGTTCAGCCGCAGGCGAGTTTGCCATCCAGTGAGATTCCGCTGGGGGCTTCGGTCATATCCAACTGGATTCTTCACGTCGTTCAGAATGACAATCCGTGTTACGGAGCCTTTGCCATATAGCTTGGCCGAACCAGCTACGTCTTACTATCAGCGATGACCCATGCCCGGACGATCTTATCCTGCTTCACTTCGTAGATCACCACGGCGCGCATGGTCCCGCGCTGGCCATCAGGAGACAGGGTGGTGATCGCCTCCTGATCAATGACCGTCCGGCCCAGCACGATCCGCTTCGGAATGACGGCATGCGGCTTGGCATCCTGAAAGCGCTTCGTATAGCGCTCCCGAATTTGGGCCAGGCCCTTAGCGATCAACTCGGCTGGATGCATGTACAGTTCGGCTTCGTCTGCGTAGGTCGCGACGAAGGCGTCGATGTCGTGTGCATTGTACGCATCGACCTGCCTCTGGACGATTGATTCCGGTGAATTGGACATGAGATGTTCGCGCGAACGAGACGCTTTCGGCCTGATGGTTCTTGAAATCCAATTTATATCAGGTCCGTTGGGTAAAGCTCCGGCTATGGCAGAAACTCTGTCGTCATCGCCCGGCTGGCGGTGATCTTCCCTTTCGGCAGGATGCCGAGGTCTTCCAGCTGGGTGATCTGGGTGGCGTAGCGGGCGGGATCGAGCCGGCCGACCTGGTTGGGGCCGCCGTTGGCGTCGCGGCCGGTGATGAGCTTGTCGTCGATGATCATCTGGCGGGAGAATTTCATGAAGTCGTCCGTGTTGTTCGGATTGACCTTTTTCATCGCCTCGTGGGCGGGTGTCGGGTCGCCCGCCGCGTACTCCTGCCAGCCGTGGATGTAGGCGCGGAGGAAGGCCCGGAGTTCGGCGGGATGCTCGCGGGCGAATTTCCGGCCCGTGATGAGCACGGAGTAGGCGCGGAAGCCGGCGTCCCAGGTCGAGAGGAAGCGGGGCATCTGTCCGCCGGCCTTCACGATGTGATAGGGCTCCGCAATGAAGTAGCCCTGCTGGATGGCCTCCTTGTTGCCGAGGAAGGCGGTGACGGAGAAATTCTGCGGTACGACCGAAAAGGTGAGATGGTATTTATTCTGCAGAAACTTGAGGAACGCCCACTCGGGCCGGGCGATGATGGTCTTGCCCTGCAGGTCCGCGAACGTGTGCACGGAGCTGGACGCATGGATCATCAGGCCGGAGGGATCATCCTGAAACACGGCGGCGATCTGCAGGATGGGCAGGCCCTCGGCCTGCTGCAGAAGGGCATTGGTACTGTCGGCCAGGCCGATTTCCGTCTGGCCAGTGGCGACCATGGGCGTGACGAAGGCATTGGGTCCGCCCTGGACGACAGTGACGTCGAGTCCCTCGGCGCGGAAGTAGCCGCGGGCGAGCGCCTGGTAGATGCCGCCATGCTCGGGCTCCGCGACCCAGTCGAGCTGGACAGTGAGCCTGGGCAGGGGTTTTTCAACGGCGCGGACGGCGACGGCCGGAAGCAGGCCGAGGAGGAGGCAGGAGAGGATGCTTTTGCTCATGGGTCGGAAGGAGGGGTTCAGGTGTCGGAGCGCTCGTACGAATCGTGCCAGTGGTGGAGGGCGAGCCAGCTGAGGCTGACCACGACGCCGACAAAGACAAACCCGAGCAGGCAGGTGACGGCGGCGGTGGCGAAGAGCGCGGGGTACTTGGCCTGGCTGGAGTAGATGATGGCCTGGAACCCAAGCCCGCCGCCATCACCGGCGGAACTGCCGGCGGTGTAGTCCCCGACAAGGGCGCCGATGGGGGCGAGCACGGCGGCAATGCGGAGCCCGGTGAAGAAGTAGGGCAGGGCGGCCGGAGCGCGCAGCAGGAAAATTTCCTGCAGGCGGTTCGCCCGGTACATGCGGAAGAGCTCGACGCTGTTCCGGTCGGTCGAGATGAGGCCCTGCGTGGTGTTCACGACGAGCGGGAAGAAGCAGATGAGAAAGGTGATCACGACCACGCTCTTGAGACCCGGGCCGACCCAGAGGATAAGGATGGGGGCGAAGATGATGACGGGGATCATCTGCAGCAGCATCAGGTAGGGATAGAGGCTGATCCGGATGAGCGACGAAAGGGAAAGCAGAAGGGCCAGCCCGGCGCTCACCACGATGGCGCCGCCGAAGCCGAGGAGCGCACCCTCGGTGGTGTTGAGCGCGGCGCGGGCGAGGGAATCGCCGTTCTCGCGGAAGGACGCGAGGATCTCGCCGGGCGTGGGCAGCAGGAACTGCATTTCCTCGTTCATCGAGAAACGGAGGGCATACCAGGCGAGGATGAAGATCACGCCCGCGGCCGCGGGGAGGAGGAAATGGAGGAGGCGCTTGGACATCGGGTTCAGGCGTCGGTGGATTCGACGGAGCGGAGGATGCGCGAGACCTCGGCGACGAGATCGTGGTACTCGCGGGAGAGGCGGGTGGCGGCCGTGCGGGGATAGGCGAAGGGCACGGCAACCTCGGTATGGACGCGTCCGGGCGAGGGGGCCATAACGACGATCCGGTTGGAGAGAAACACGGCCTCGGCCACGGAATGCGTGACGAAGAAGGCGGTCCAGGCCTGCTGCTGGCGGATGGCGAGGAGCTCCTCGTTGAGGTGCTCGCGGGTCATCTCGTCGAGGGCGCCGAACGGCTCGTCGAGCAGCAGGATTTTCGGCGAGAGCGAGAGGGCCCGGGCGATCGAGACCCGCATTTTCTGTCCACCGGAAAGCTGCCGCGGATAAGCGGCGGAGCGGTCGCCGAGGCGGACGAGTTCCAGGACGCGGCGGCTGGTGGCGGCGCGGCCGGCCGGGGGCAGACCGCGCAACTGCTGGGGCAGGGCGACGTTGCCGGCGACCGTGAGCCACGGGAGGAGAGTGGGCTCCTGGAAGACGAAAGCCAGCTCGGCGGCGGCCTGCTCAGGCGTGCGGCCGTCGAGCTGGAGCGTGCCACCGGAGGCGGGGCTCAGGCCGGCGATGAGCCGGAGCAGGGTGGATTTGCCGCATCCGCTCGGGCCGATGAGGCTGATGAAATCGCCGGGGGAGGCGGCGAGGCTGACGCGGTCGAGCACGAGGGGACCGGCGCCGTAGCGCTTGGTGACGTCGTGAAGTTCAACGAGGGGCGTTGCAGCCATTTGCGGGGCGAAGTTAGGCGCCGATGGGGCGGGCGCAACCGCAACCGTTCATTTTTCCAAGGGATGAGCCCAATTCGACGATTCCACTCCTCAGTCATTCTGAGCGGAGCGAAGAATCCATTAGGATCGGATCAAAGCCTCCAGCGTAATCGCACTGGATTCCTCGCTCCGCTCAGAATGACAAGCCGGACTGGCAGGCATTCTCCGGTTACACGGGTGCAACTTCCTACTTCAGCCTGGCCAGCGAGTCCTTCGCCTGGGCGAACCCTGGGTCGATTTTCAGCGCGGCCTCGTAGGCGGCGCGGGCGGCGGCCGGGTTGCCGCGCTTTTCGGCGAGATTGCCGAGGCGCCACTGGACGGCGGCGTGGCCGGGATCGCCCTTGCCGGGCGGGAGCTCGAGGCAGCGGCGCAGGGCCTGCTCGCCGCGCTCCGGATGCAGGCCGGTCTGGGCCGCGGCCCGGCCGATGGAGTAGAGCGCAATGTAGGCGTCGGGCCTGGTCTTCAGTACCTCCTCGAAGGTCGCAAAGGCTTCCTCGTATTTTTTGTCCGCGAGGTAGAGCTGGCCGAGGACGCTCGCGCCCATCAGCGGGTCGCGCCGCCGGATTTCCTCGGCCTCGGCATAGGCCTTGCCCAGGCCGCCGCCGACGAAGCTGGGCGCGGAGCGGTAGTAGGTGACGAGGCCGTTGCGGGCGACGAGGTTGTCGGGGTCGAGGGCGACGGCGTGCTCGAGTGCGGCCTGGCATTTTTCGGCGAGACCCATCTTGGCGAAGAGGCCGGCATGGCCGGCGGCACTGCCGTAGGCGGCGCCGAGGTCCATGAAATAGTCTGATTTTTGGGGGTCGAGCGCGGTGGCCTGCTCCAGCTGGCGGATGGCCTCGTCGTCATCGCTGCGCCGCTGGGCGAGGAGGCCGAGGTAGTAATGGGCCGGGGCGTTTCGGGGATCACGGGCGGCGATCTGCTCAAAGGCAGCGCGGGCCTCGGGGTAGCGCTTGGCCTTGTACAGGGCCAGGGCGGACTCGCCGGCGGGTTCGGCCCGCAGGAACCCGGCGCAGCAGACGAACAGGGCTAACAGGAGACGGCGGCTCATGGCAGAGGATGAAACACAGTCGGGGCGAAGGGTTGCGCCGGTCGACAGAAAAATACCGCCGACCCATCTCGATCCCCAAACTCCAGGATTTCACACCAAGATCGCCAAGGGCGCGAAGGATTGCCCGCCTTGGGTCAAGGTAGCGTCCTTGGCGCTCGTGGTGTGAGGCTCCGGGAGTCAGCTCACTCGTAGCGCAGGGCGTCGATGGGATCGAGCATGGAGGCCTTGCGCGCCGGGTAATAGCCGAAGATCATGCCGACCGCGGCGCTGAAGAGGAAGGCGACCGCGACGGCGGTGGGGGAGACCAGGGTGGGCCAGTGGTTGAGCCGGGAGAGGAGTTCGGAAGCGCCGATGCCGACGAGAATGCCGATCGTGCCGCCGAAGGCGCTCAGGACGACGGCCTCGGTGAGGAACTGAAGCTGGATTTCCTGGCCGTGTGCGCCGACGGCGAGGCGGATGCCGATCTCGCGCGTGCGCTCGGTCACGGACACCAGCATGATGTTCATGATGCCGATGCCGCCGACGATGAGGGAGACGCCGGCGATGGCGCCGAGCAGGAGGGTCATGGTGTTGGACGTCGCGTTGGCGGCGTCGGCGATCTCCTGCTGGTTGCGCACGGTGAAGTCGTCGGTCTGCTCGGTGGTGCGGTGGCGCTGCCGGAGCAGCGAGATGATGTCGTTCTGGGTGCGCTCGATGAGGTCGGCGTTGCCGGCCTGCACGTTGATGGAGCGCAGCATGGTCTGCTTCGCCACGCGCTTCATGGCGCTGGTGTAGGGGACGATGACAAGGTCGTCCTGGTCGGTGCCCTGGACGGAAAGGCCCTTGGCGGCGAGCACGCCCACGACCTTGAACGGCTGGTTGCGGATGCGCAGGGTCTGCCCGATGGGCGAGACGTCCGGGTAGAGCTGGGTGACGATGGTCTGCCCGATGATGCAGACCTTGCCCACACCGCGGACATCGGCGTCGGAGAACATGGTGCCGTCGGACAGCGGCCACTCGCGGATGTTAAGGTAGTCGGCGCCCTCGCCGAGGATCTGGGTGGACCAGTTGAGCCCGTTGGCGAGGATCTGGGCGTTGGTGCGGACTTCCGGGCTGATGGCGATGGCGGTGGTGATCTCGCGCTGGATCGCGTCGGCGTCCTCGATCGTGAGGGTGCCGGCGCCGAAGGAGCCGCTGCGGGCGCCGCCCTGGTTGACGCTGCCAGAGAAGATGAGCAGGACGTTCTGGCCGAGCGCGGCGATCTGGGCCTCGACCATGGACTTCGCGCCGTTGCCAATGCTCACCATGGCGATGACCGCGCCCACGCCGATGATGATGCCGAGTGCGGTCAGGATGGAGCGCATGGCGTTGCGCCGGAGGGCGCGGAACGAGACGGTGACAGTGGAGCCGATGTGCATGGCGGTTGGCGCGGTCAGGCGATGAGCTTCGCGGCGGCTTCGGCCTCGTGGATCCGCTGCATCTCGGCCTCGGCGATGCTCCGGTGCGCGACGGGCGTGTCGCTCACGACGCGGCCGTCGCGCATGACCAGGTTGCGCTTGCAGTAGTTGGCGATGTCCAGCTCGTGCGTGACCATCACGATGGTGATGCCCTCGTCATTGAGCTTCTGGAACACGCCCATGACCTCGACGGACGTCTTGCTGTCGAGGTTGCCGGTGGGCTCGTCGGCGAGCAGGACCTGCGGCTGGTTGACCAGCGCGCGCGCGATGGCGACGCGCTGCTGCTGGCCGCCGGAGAGCTGGCTGGGAAAATGGTCGGCGCGGTCGGAGAGCCCGACGATGTCGAGGCAGTGCATGGCGCGCTCCTGCATCTCGCGGGAGCGCACGCGGCGCTTGCCGTAGAGCATCGGCAGCTCGACGTTCTCCAGCGCGGTGGTGCGGGCAAGGAGGTTGAAACCCTGGAAGACGAAGCCGAGCTTCTCGTTGCGGAGGTCGGCCAGCTCGTTGCGGTCGAGCGTGGAGATGTCGATGTTGTCGAGGAGGTAGGTTCCGCTCGTGGGCCGGTCGAGGCAGCCGAGCGTGTTCATGAGCGTGGACTTGCCGGAGCCGCTGGCTCCCATCAGGGCCATCATCTCGCCCTTGTACAGATCGAGGGTGATGCCCCGCACGGCATGCACCTTCACCTCGCCGGAGTCATAGATCTTGTGGACGTCCTCGATTTTGACGACGGGTGTCATGCGGGGATTGAGCGCGACCGGAGGGGCCGGACCTCAGCGACCCAGGGGGCGGTTGTTGCTGCCGAAGGGGTTGGTGGCGGGAGCGGTGGCCGACTTGCTGCCCGGAATGTAGACGGAGGTAATGACGGCGTCGCCCTCGTTCAGCCCGGCAACCACCTCGGTGGCGATGCCATCGGTGATGCCGAGTTTTACCGAGACGGGCTCGGGATGAGCGGTCTTCGGGTCGGTGCCGACCAGACGGTAGAGGGTGCGCGTGACGGGGGCGTTGCTATCGCGCCCGCCGCGGCCGGCCGGCAGTTCGATGCCGCGCTCCTTGGCCAACTGCTCCATCCTGGCGCGAACCTCGGGCGTGGGCGGGCCGTTGCCGCGGACGTAGCCGGCATCGGTCATGAGCTGCTGGAATTGCTGGCGGCGTTCATCCTCGGTGAGCACTTTGGCGGCCGGGGCGGGCGCGCCCTCCTTTTCCGGCCTGGGCGGCAGAAGGTTGTCGGGAATGCGCACGCGCAGCGCGGCATTCGGGACCTTGAGGGTGGCCTTGCGGCTGGCCACGACGACCGAGACATTGGCGGTCATCCCGTTCAGCAGTTTCAGGTCACGGTTATGCACATCGATCATGGTGTCATAAATGACGACATTCTGGGAAGTCTTCGGGGTATTGCGGATCTGGGAGACCACGCCGCGGAACTGCCGGTTGGGATAGGCATCCACGGTGAAGTTCACGACCTGCTTCTCCTTCACGTTGCCGATGTCGGCCTCGGAGATCGCCGCGTCGATCTGCATGCTCGTGAGATCGTTGGCGATCTGGAACAGGGTGGGGGCGGCGAGGCTCGCGGCCACGGTATTGCCCGGATCCACCGAGCGCAGGATGACGCTGCCGGCGATGGGCGAGTAGATCTTGCAGCGGTCGAGGTTGACCTTGGCGGTCTCGTAATTGGCCTGCTGGATCTTCACCTGGGCCTCGGCCTGGGCGAGCTGGGCCTCGGCGGTGTCGAGGTCGCCCTGGGAAATGAGTTTCTGCTGAAAGAGGCCGCGCTGGCGGTCGGCGGTGACCTTCATGAGGGTATAGTTGGCCTTGGCGTTGGCGAGCTGGCCGTCGGCCTGCTCCAGGGCTGTCTGATAGCTCGACGGGTCGAGCTCGGCGAGCAACTGGCCCTCCTTGACGGGGGTGTTCCAGTCGACGAGGACCTTGGACACGATGCCCGAGATCTGGCTGCTCACGCTCACGTTCAGGACCGGCTGAAGGTTGCCGGTGGCCGTCACGACCTGGGTGAGGTCGCCCCGGGCGACGCTAACGGTCGTGTATTCGGGAGGCTTTTCGGCGTTCTGCCGCCAGAAGTACCAGCCGCCGGCGGCCGCGGCCGCCAGGATGACCAGCGTGATGATGAGGCCGCCGGAGCTCTTCGATTTAGCCATGGAGTAGAAAATTGAGGATACCAGTTCGAGACATGGGAAGGCCAAACTCACCGGGAAACGCATGAGCCGGGACCTGCAGGAATGGGGGGATGACGTGACGGCGGTTCAGCAGGTTACGGCGCGCCGGACCGGCGTCGGAAATCTTATTGCCAGCCCGGAGGGTCAAACATTGGGTGCATTCACCCCTCCCATCTCATGAAAAACCTCCTCCGCTGGATTCTTCTGCCCGCCACCCTCCTTGTTTTGACGCCGGGCCGGGCGGAAGAGGACAAGGCGGAGGCCAAGGCCGAAGCGCCCGGCACCGAGAGAAAGACGGAGCCGAAGGAAAAGGAGCCGGTGCTGTCCGTCACCGAGCATGAAATCACGCTGGGCGGGAAGGTGATCAAATACCGGGCCATGGCGGGCTACCTCGTGCTGAAGGATGCCAAGGAGAAACCGCGCGCGAATATTTTCTTCACCGCCTACACCAAGCTCGGGGAAAACGATCCCGCGAAGCGGCCGCTGACCTTTTCGTTCAACGGCGGCCCGGGCTCGTCTTCGGTGTGGCTGCACCTCGGGATGCTCGGTCCCAAGCGCGTGGTCATGACGGACAAGGGCGAATCGCTGCCGCCGCCCTACAAATGGGTGGACAACGAGTACTCGTGGCTGGACCAGACGGACCTGGTGTTCATCGACCCGGTCTCGACCGGCTACAGCCGGGCGGCGAAGGACGTGGATGCGAAGCAGTTCCACGGGTTCACCGGAGACATCGAGTCGGTGGGCGAGTTCATCCGGCTCTGGACGACGCGCAACCAGCGCTGGGCCTCCCCGAAATTCCTCGTCGGGGAAAGCTACGGCACGACGCGCGCTGCCGGGCTGTCGGACTACCTGCAGCGGAAGTACGATTTTTACCTGAACGGGATCATGCTCATCTCCTCGATCATGAATTTCCAGACGGCGCGGTTTGCGCCGGGCAACGATTTGCCCTACGAGCTCTTCCTGCCGACCTACACCGCCGCGGCGTTTTACCATGGAAAGCTGAAGGGCGAACTCGCCAAGGACCTGCCCAGGACGCTGGCGCGCGCCGAGGAGTTTGTGATGAAGGACTACACGCTGGCCCTCATGGCGGGCGACGCGCTGCCGGGGGCGGAGCGTCAACGGATCGCGGCGGAGCTGGCCGCGTTCACCGGGCTGCCGGTGGACTACGTGCTGGAGCAGAACCTGCGGATCGACATTTTCAAGTTTGTCACCGAGCTCCGGCGGAGCGAGCACCGCACCATCGGCCGGCTGGACAGCCGGATCACGGGTATCAGCGACGGCACGGACGGTTTCTTCGATCCGAGCATGGAGGCGATCAACGGCGGCTACACGACCGCGCTGAACGACTACATGCGCCGCGAGCTGAAGTACGAAAACGACCTGCCCTACGAGATCCTCACCGGCGCGGTGCAGCCGTGGAGCTACAGCAACGTGGAGAATGAATACCTGAACGTCGCCGAGACCCTGAAGAAGGCGATGACGAAGAACCCGTTTCTCAAGGTCTGGATCGCGAACGGGCACTACGACCTGGCGACGCCCTATTTCGCGACGAAATACACGGTGGACCACATGGGCCTCGACCCCTCGATCCGCGATCACCTGACGCTCACCTACTACGAGGCGGGCCACATGATGTATATCCACAAGGAATCGCGCGAAAAGCTGAAGGCCGACTATGAAGCCTTCGTGGATGCGACCCTGAAGTCCGCCGGGGTGCGTTGAGCAAGTCAGCGCCCGGTGTTCAAAGCCGAGGCGCGCACGCCCAGGTAATCCGCGTAGAGCCGCGGAATCAGGGCTTGTTGCGCCGGCGCGCCGGTGAACCATGCGACGGTCGGGTGGCGTACCAGCGCCGCATCGCACCACCGGGCGGCCTCCGGCAGAATGTCCCAGCCCGCAAAATACATGGTATTTCGCACGCCCAGTGCGGCGGCGGTGCTGACCAGCCGGTCGGTGCCGATATAACGGTCCATCACCCGCGCCGGGTCCGTGGGGTAAAGATACGACTGGCTGGCGGGCAGGTAGAGCACGCGGGCAGGGCCAAACGCCTCGACCCAGCGGTAGACCGGCCACGGTTGGGCGGTCTCGTCCTCCCAGGCGTAGTGCCACACGGCGATGCGCAGCTCGGGCGGGAGCTCGGCGTGATTGAGGGCGACATGATCATCCTGCCACCAGCAGTTGGCCATGACGAGGCCGAGGGCCGGGTTGTGCCGGCGGCAGCGGGCGGAGAACTCCACCATGAACCGGGCGAACGCGCGGTTGTGCCAAGCGCGGCGCATGTCCTTCGCTTCCCCGCGAAGTTCGCGGCCGGTCTCGGCGCGATAGGCGGCGACGGATTCGGGATTGAAGCGGTCGGGGTCGCTTTCCGTCGGATGGACGGCGACCCCGTCGGCGTGGGGATACAGCTCCAGCACCTCGTCGAGGACATCGAAAATATAGCGGCGGGTGAGCGGATGCTCCAATGCCAGACCGAACTGGGCGCAGGGCTCGCCCGACTCGCCGCGCCGGGCCGCCTCGGGATGGGCGCGGCTGAAATCGCGGGCGTGGCCGTCGGTTGTGAGCATGAGCCAGACCTGCACGCCGCAGCCGTGCGCGTGGTCGATGAGTTCGCCGAGGAAATTTTCCGACGCGTTGCGCGCGAAGCGGTCCCGCAAGGCCGGATAGCGCCGCGACGGATAGGCGAGGGTGTAGCCGTTCACGAGCGTCCAGAGGCGGTTCAGGCCGTTCGCCCCCATCCAGGTGACGAGTTCCTTCCATTGCGCCAAGGTCCAGCCGGCGAGCGGGTGGGTTTCCCGTCCGGTGATGATCGGATAATCGCCGCAACCGAGAAAAACATAATAACCCGCCTCGTGCTCCGCTTTCACGGGCGGGGCGTCCCGCACGACGAAGTAATCGCGGCCCGCGACCCGGTGGCCGTTGTCCGCGGCTGAGACCGCGAAGGCGTGAAAGCCCGGCCGGCCCAGATGTCCGCCGAGCCTGATCCCACCCGCGGGGAGCGGCGTGGCGGGCGCGGTGGCGGTGAATCCCGGAAAAGTCAGCTCAAGGGACGCGAGCGGGGCCGCAGGGTTGGCGGTCAGGACAACCTCAAATGAAAAATCCTCGCCGACGGCGACCTCCCGCCGGGCGGTCCGCACCTGCAGGGCCTCGGCCGGCGCCAACGGGACGGCGCTCATCGGTCAGCACCCGTAGGCTTTTTTCAGGGCGGCGGCGACGTTCGGCGGCACGAAGTGCGTCACATCGCCGCCGTACTTGGCCACCTGCTTCACGAGCGAGGAACTGGTGTAGCTGAACTGCTCGTTGGGCATGACGAAGATGGTTTCCACCTTGGGATCCAGGTGGCGGTTCATCAGGGCCATGTTGAACTCGAACTCGAAGTCGGACAACGCCCGCAGGCCGCGGATGATGGCGTCCGCCTTCTGGGCGGCGCAGAAATCCACGAGGAGGCCGCCGAAGGGCGTGAGTGTGACATTGGGAAACTTTTCCAGATTGGGCCGGAGCATCGCGAGTCGCTCGGCGGCGCTGAAGAGGGGCCCCTTGCCGGGATTGTCCGCCACGGCGACCGTGACGCGGTCAAAGAGCTTGGCGGCACGCCCGAGCACGTCGAGGTGGCCATAGGTGATCGGATCAAAGGTGCCCGGATAGATGCAGTGGCGCATGGGAGACGCGGACACCGAAGCAGGAATTCGGGATCGCGGCTATCCTGAAAGCGGGAGCCGCGGTACGGCCGGGATAAGCCAAATCGCGGAGATATGGAGACGCGGAAAGCATTCATTCCGTTCCGGCTTTACGCCGCTCCGCGCCGCCGCGGGCAACGATTGGCTTGCGAAACCCGGCGCGGGCCTAACCGTCATCCGCCTAGGATGAACCTCCCCAACCTCATCACGCTTTCCCGGGTGCCGCTGATGTTCGTGATCGTCGGGCTCATGTACAGTGAGCGGCTGGGGGCGCCGTCCCTCGCGTTCTGGCTGTTCATCGCCTGCGCGATCGGGGACTGGCTCGACGGCTACATCGCACGCAAGCAGAACCTCGTCTCGACGTTCGGGAAGCTGATGGACGCGCTGACGGACAAGATCATGGTGGTGGGATTGGTGATCGCGCTGGTCGACAAGCACGAGATCCCGGTGTCGCTGGCGCTGATCACCATGGTCCGCGAGTTTCTCATCACGGGCATGCGGATGGTGGCGGCGTCGAAGGGCGTGATCGTGTCGGCCGACCGGGGCGGAAAGTCGAAGACCATGACGCAGCTGATCGCGCTCGGCTTCCTGCTGGGGGCGCCGATGGCGGCGAGGGACTGGGCCTACCTGGTGCCGACGATCGACCTGAGCCACTTCGTGGAATACGTGCACAAGACCGGGCTGGTGATCTTCCTGATCGGGACCTTTCTGGCCGTCTGGTCGGGCTGGCGCTACGTCATGCAGTACAAGGGCGTGGTCTTCAGCGACGCCGAGCCATGAAACTGGAGCAGCCGATTTGGCCGCGTTTTTTGCCGACCCGCACCGTGCTCATGCTGGCGCGGCTCGGGCCGGTGGGGGAGCGGCTGCCGGCCCCGGGCACCTGGGGTTCGGTGGCGGGGCTGCTTTACTACACGGTATTCTTCCTGGACCGGCTGGGTCTGGCCGGCACGCTGGTGCTGAGTGCGATTGGCAGCTACCTCGCGGTGGCGATTTGCGGGGAGGCGGAATTTCGGCTCGGCCGCAAGGATCCGGGCGAGGTGATCCTCGATGAATTTGTCGCAATGCCGCTGTGTTTCCTCGGCTGGCCATCCCTCCTCGGGCCGCTGCCGCCGTGGGCGGTGCTGCTGGCGGGGTTCGGCCTCTTCCGGTTTTTCGATATCCTGAAGCCGCTCGGCATCAACAAACTCCAGGACCTGCCGGCGGGCTGGGGAATCGTGGTGGACGACCTGGCGGCCGCGCTGGCGGCGTGCGCGACATTGCACCTCGGCGTTTGGCTCTGGCGGATGCATTGAGCCGCGGGGCGAGCCGGAAACCGCCGACGTGCGGAGGCGGATATTGAACCCGCCTCCTTAGTTCACCGGCTGCACTCTTCAATGATCCGTGCGGCCCGGCTGCACGGCGAACTCGATGCGCAGACTGCCGTTCAGGCCCAGGTCCGTGCCATCGGGCCCGTGGACGGCGCGACCGCCCAGGATAAGCAGCAGATGGGCGTGGTCCGACCGGTGGCGTTTGCCGTGGATGGGGATCAGGAGGTCGGGCCGCAGGGCGAACACATTGTGATTCTCATTGCTCAGCAGCAGGCTGGTGTTCCAGGTGCCGGTGAGGGCGAGCTTGAAGCGCTTGTAATCGCGCGTCGCCCCGATGGAGAAGGTGAGGGCATCCGTGTGCAGCTGATTGCTCCCGAAGTTTGACGGCAGCGCGGTGTGGGAAATCAGGTCCGCCCCCAGGCTGGCATAGCCGACCAGGTTGCACGCGGGCACCAGCGGCTCGGAAAAGGCGACATACGGGAGCACGTGGCGGTAACCGTCGGTTAGCTCGATGGGCGGCCGGCTCAGGGGCGTCTGCAGGTCCAGGCCGGTGCTCCAACCCAGGGGATGCTGCGCGGTCGAGACTTCCTCGTATTTGCCACCCACCCGGACTTGGGAGAGCCCGTAACCGGCGTCGCCTCCCCGGAGGCCATGGGTGAAATAGCTCTCCAGCTCCGTGTTCAACTCAAAGTGCTCGCTGACCTTCACACGGGCCCCGACGGGCAGGCGGAGGTAGGAGCGGTGAAAGAAATCGCCCAGATGGGGCCGCGCATAGTACCGGACGGGGAGGCTGTCGGTGGGGCCGGACGAACCAAAGGCGCTCATGTCCGGCAGCCGGTCGAGCAGCTCGCTGATGTCCCAAAAGGTCGTCGAGACGGCTGCGGTATCCTGGGCGCGCAGGACCGGAAGGCAGAGGAAACCAAAGAGGGCCAGCCAGGCAGATGCGCGGGCGATGCGGGACGAAACGGGAGGAACCATGACGGGGTTCAGGGCAGGAGGTGGAGGTTCTCGGCCGGCACACGGACGTGCAGGCCCTGTTGCAGAACGTCCACAGACAGGACGATGCCGCCCGGGTTCGATGAATCATCAATATACCCTTCGAGCCCGTGCAGGGGACCGCCCGTGACGCGGACCCGGCGTCCGCGGGTCAGCAGCGGTTGCACGGCCAGCTCATAGCCGGACGCAACGATGGTCTTCACGTCGTCGAGCTGGCGGAGAAACCGGGCCTCGTCTTCAACCGGAATCACGCGGGCCAGCAGGTCCTGCTGGTACAGGCGGGACTGCCGGGCCGACGGCGCCTGGACGAAGACATAGCCGGGAAAGAGCGGCTTGGTGAATTTCTTTGTCTGCTGCGCGTAGCGCCGGACGCTGGTCACGAGAGGCAGATAGTGCGGCAGGTGCTCCGCGGTGAGAAGGGCGGCGAACTTCTTCTCGCACCGCGGCTTCGTATGGCAGACCCACCAGCGGGGCTCGGCGGCCGGTCCGGTTGCCTGAGTCTCGGCCATGGCCTTCAGGCTTCCAGGAGTCGGTGCAGAGCCTTCACGTAGCCGGGAAACCCCTCGCCACTGACCATGGCGATGCAGGCGCCGGCGGTCATCGAGGCGCGGCGGAATTTCTCCCGCTTCGTGATGTCGGAGATGTGAACCTCGACGGCGGGGAGGCCGGAGGCGGCGAGGGCATCGCGCAGGGCGATGCTGGTGTGGGAGTAGGCGCCGAAATTGACGATGAAGCCGTCCACCCCGCGGTCGGTCAGGGCGTGGATGCGGTCGACGAGGGCGCCCTCATGGGCGGACTGGAAGAAGGCCAGGCTCACGCCGAGGGGCTTCGCGGCCGCGCGGAGCAGGCGCTCGAGGTCCTTGAGCGTGGCCGTGCCGTAGATCTCCGGCTGGCGCCGGCCGAGGCGGTCGAGGTTCGGTCCGTGCAGGATGGCGATTTTCTTCATAGCGGGTTCTCCGTGGCGATGAATTCCCAGGGCAGGCGGAATTTTCCGGCGAGCTCGGCGGCGAGCGCTTTCACGGCGTGCACCTCGGTCGCGTAGTGTCCGCAGAGGTAAAGGTTGAGCTTCGCCTCCTGGGCGCGGTTGAAGAACTCCTCGCGCAGTTCGCCGGTGACGAGCGTGTCGACGCCGGCCAGGGCCAGGGCGGGCACGGCGCTGTTGCCGCTGCCGCTGCAGAACGCGATCTCCCGCGGGGCCGCGGAGCCGCATTCGATGGCGATCACGCGCGCGTAGCACGACTCAAGCTTTTTGCGGAGGGCGGCCCGGGTGAGCCGGCTGGGTGCGATCCAGCCGACGTCGCCGCCCTCGACGGGCAGGAAGCCGCGCCTCGGCTTGAGGCCGAGCTGGCGGGCGAGGAGGGCGTTGTTGCCGATCTGCGGATGTCCGTCGAGCGGGAGATGGTTGGAATAAAGCGCGCAGTCGCCCCGGATCAGCGTGGCGACGCGTTCATAGGCCGGGCCCGTCAGCGGACGGGGCATGTCCCAGTACATGCCGTGGTGCACGATCAGGAAATCCACTCCGGCTGCGACGGCGCGCTGGAAGGGCACGACCCCGGCGTCGACGGCGGCGCCGATCCTGGTGACGCGGCCCCGGTTGGCGACCTGCAGGCCGTTGAAGGCGGCGGGCGCGTCCTTGAAGGCGGCGCGGCGGGTGCGACGGTCGCAATAGGCGACGAGGTCAGTGAGCGTTGTCATGGCTGGGGCCGATCCGGCAGGTATGTGCGCTAAAGCCCGCGCCGAAACTCACGAGCCAAAAATCACCGTCGGGGCCGGGTTGGGCGGTCCGGAGCGTTTCCTCGAGGGCGAACAGCACGGACGGGCTGCTCATGTTGCCGTTGCGGGAGAGCGTGAGGGTGCTGGCGTCGAGGCGGTGCGGTGCGAGCACGGGCGTGAGGGCGTTGATGACGTCGCGTCCACCGGGATGCACGATCACCTGCCCGACGGGACGCGGACCACGGTCCGACCAGAGTTGGCCGACCGCACCGGCGGCGAGCCCGGGGACGGAGCGGTGGAGCAGGTTGCGGAGTTTGCCGTCGCGCTGCTCGAAGCGGAGCTTGTCGCGCTCGGCGGGCAGGTGAAGCGTGTCGAAGCCGAAGGCCCGCAGTCCGGTCGGTCCGGGGGTGCTGCGCCAGAGGGTGGCCGCCGCGCCATCGCTGAACAGGCAGGCGCTGATGAGGACGCCGGGATCATCATCGAGATAAAACGCGGCCGAGCAGATTTCCACGGCGACGCAGGCGACGAGGGCGCCGGGCCGGGCGGCGAGCAGGTGGCTCGCGGCCCGGAGGGTGGGAATCGCGGCGCCGCAGCCTAGGCCGACGAGATCCTGGAGAAAGGCATTGGGCCGCAATCCGAGTTGCTCCGCGACATAGCTGGTGACGCCGGGGCAGAGATAGCCGGAGCACGTGCAGATGAGCAGGGCATCGAGGTCGGTGGCGCGCAGGCCGGCCTGCGCCAGGGCGGCCGTCAGGGCCTGACCCGCAAGCCGGGGCGCCTCGGCGCGAAAGACGGCGTTGAGCTCGTCGGCGGTGCGATCAAAGACATGTTCGACATCCGGGGCGGCAAAGTGACGCGTGGTGATGCCATGGTCGCCGCGCAGGATGCTTTGCAGGATGAGCATCGAGCGTTTCTTGAGCCGCTGGCGCACGTCGGAGCGCTGCACGATCTCCCAGCATTCGGCTTGCGTGAAGGTGGCGGGAGGGACGGCGGTGGCGAGGGCGTGGAGATGCATTCGGTTAGGAGCGAAGGGGAGGAAGGGAGGAGGGTCAGCTGCGACGGCGAAGCGCGATCATCCGGTAGGCGCCGAGGGCGGTGGTGGTGCAGTGGCAGTCCCAGTCGGTTGCGGCGAGCCCGAGGGCCTGCGGCAGTTCATCGTCCCGAAACCCGGCGGCAATGCTGACATGGGCGTCGTGCAGGCTGACATGGTTGGCGCCGAAGAGAGGGCCCAGGGTGCGAAAGAGCATTTGGGACACGCGCCGCCGCGCCGGCTCGCAGGCCACGATGACCCGCGAGTGGCGGCGCAGGACCGAGCCGAGGCCGGCGAGTTCATTGCCGGAAAATTGATGGAAAATCAGGTTGCCCAGGACCGCAGCGTAGCCGGCATAGCCGGAAAAGAGGCGCAGATCGGCGCGATGCCAGGCGCGGCCGGCCGGCCAGTCTTCCGGCCGCGGCCAGAGATCAAGGCCGTCGACCGGGACATGCGCGTGCGCGAGCCGGAGGCCGAGCTCACCCGTGCCGGCGCCCAGCTCGAGTCCGAGTTCACCCGGGCGGAGCAGGCCCGGCAGCCGCCGCGCGAGCCAGCGGTGGTTGCCCATGATCCGGTTCGTCAGCCGCAGGTCGTGCCGGTTGTGGATCGCGGCGGGATCGTCGGGCGCGAGCGAGTCGAGCAGCTCGGGCTGAAGCGTGCGTTGCATGGATGAGAGAGGAAGGTTGCCCGGGTGCGGGTGAGTGTCCAGAGTCGTGGCTGATAAATATGAGCAACGAATCCGTCAGCCCCGTTGACCTGATTGCCGCCGCAGCCGAAAAGTTCCCTTCGCGGCCCACGTGGGACGAGTATTTCATGGCGACGGCGGTGCTGATGTCATCGCGCTCGAACTGCGAGCGGCTTCACGTCGGCTGCGTGATCGTGACCGGCGGTGAGCGCAAGAACCGCCTGGTGGCGGCCGGCTACAACGGCTACCTGCCGGGCACGCCGCATGTTTCCCATGTCCGCGAGGGCCACGAGCAGGCGACGGTCCACGCCGAGCAGAACGCGGTCGCGGATGCGGCGCGGCGCGGCAGCCCGGTCGAGGGCTGCGTGGCGTATGTGACCCACTACCCGTGCATCAACTGCGCGAAGATCCTGGCGGCGGCGGGCATCGCGGAAGTCCGCTACCGGCTGGATTACGCGAACGACCCGCTCGTCGCGCCCCTGCTGGCCGAGTCAGGGGTCAAAATTCTGCAGCTCTGAGCCCGACAAGAGGAGTGAACCACGAATGGACACGAATCGACACGAATGCCGGCCGGACAATCGGGATCAACCGGAGTTCTGGCCCCGGGTTGGGCGCTGGCTGCTCGGACGTGTGATGTTTTTCAGGGCCCCAATTCGTGTGCCTTCGAGTCCATTCGCGATCGGGGCCTGAACGATTTCCTTCATGCGCGAACGTCGCAAAATCTCCAAGGCCTCCATCGCCGGCTCCCTGTTGCTGGCGCATCCCGCGCTGAAGGATCCCAATTTCCGGCGCACGGTGGTGCTCATGTCCTCGCACGGGGCGGACGGGGCGATGGGCGTGGTGCTCAACCGTCCGCTGGGCCAGCGGCTGGGGGAACTGAACGGGGAATTCGCCCTGGGCCCGCTGGCGGGTGTGCCGCTGTACTGCGGCGGGCCGGTGGAGGCCAAGCAACTGTTGCTGGCGGCTTGGCGGACGCGGGAGGACGGGTTTCAGCTGCACTTTGGAATCGAAGTGGAAAAAGCTGTGCAGCTGCTGGGCGAGGAAGGCACACATATCCGGGCGTTTCTGGGCTATTCGGGCTGGTCGAAAGGGCAGCTGGAGAACGAGCTCAAACAGAACACCTGGGTGGTGGCAGATGTGCCGCTCGATCTGCTGGATCACCCGCAGAATGACGGGCTGTGGCGGGGCGTGCTCGGGGGCATGGGCGATGAGTGGCGCCTGCTGGCCGACGAGCCGGAGGACACGAGCCGGAACTAGCGGATCCCCTTTCGCCGACTATGCCGGGCTGGCCTGTCTTCTTGGTCCGGAGTGATCGCAGCGGTCGGTCAACGACGCCGTCGAATGCTCGAAGCGGGACATTCGTCACCTGAAGCAGGCGCTGACCCGCTGGGCTGCGCCCTGGCTTGGGGCGCCTTCAGCGGACAACGCATTCGCGCAGCCGCATGGCATAGTGCTGAAAATTGGCCCAGGAAACATCGGGTGGCAAATGGTGATCCAGATCCGGGATGTAACGTCCCCGCGCAAGCGCCGGCTGAATCCGTTCCAACTCGGCGTCGATGGCCGCTGCATCCAACGCCAAGGCCCGCTTGTCGATCCCGCCCATCAGCGCCATCCCGGGAAACTTTCGACGGAAGACGTTAACGTCCGCGCCCGCCGCGACCTCCATGGGAAAGAGCAGGTTGACGCCGGCCTCAAGCATCGGCGGCACAATCAGGTCGGGCTGCCCATCCGTATCCACCGAGATTACCGGAATCGCGTGTGCCTGGGCAAAGGCATGGATCCGCCGGTAACAGGGCGCCATGAACTCCCGCCAATGGGCCGGCGAAATAAGGGGCCCCTGCCGCCCGCACATGTCCTCCCACAAGTGGATCAGGTCCACGTGCACCTCGCGCACCACCTGGCCGAAGACCTCAAGGTAAAGGTCGGTCATATGGTTCATGATCTCATGCACCCAGTCCGGCTCATCGCAGAACGCCGCCAGGCATTCCTCGTCCCCCAGGAGCCACCGCAGCGTGCCAAAAATGCCGCAGTCGGGAAAATGCCCCAGTTGGATCGGGATGCCGGCGGACGCCCACCCGCGGCACCGTTCGCGCCAGTCTCCCCCCAGGCGCCGCACATCCGTCGCGACCAGTCGCTCGTCCCGGTACCGCTGCCAGTCTTCGTGGGTCTTCACCGGCCACTCAATAAACTCCGACATGCTTTCCACCGCCTTGAGGTCGCGGCGGCGGATACCCCAGCTGTCAATACAGGTAACGGATTCAGCATCCTCAGACACCTTGGCGCTGAAATCCGGGAGTGGCCCAAGGTTTACCGCGATCACGCCCGGAACGGGATCGGCGCCAAAGTGGGCGCGCACATCAGTCCAGGACCGCAACTCGGCCGGCATCCCCTCCCGCCGCCATCTTTCCCAGGTACTGCCCCACACGCCCCAGTACAGCCAGAAAGGCGGGCGGTCACAGGGCTGATTCAGGACGGTGGCGATCAAACGTTCACGGTGGGTCATCGGGTGGGGTGCCGGGCAGACAGGAGGCACTCCGCGCCAAACACCCCGGCTTGGCAATCCCTCTAGCCGGATCGCCACGCCCGTCTTGGCCGGGCTCACGATGACAGGGCAAACTGCACCACCACCCACCGGACATTTCGGTTGACAGGGCTTGGGGCGCTCTGTGTTTTGGTTTCTTTTATGAAAGTCGTTTCCTCCATTAAATCTGCCAAGAAGCGTCACCCGGCCTGCCAAGTGGTGCGCCGCAAGGGCAAGATCTACGTCATCAACAAAGTCGAACCGCGCTACAAGGCGCGGCAGGGCTGATTAACCTCCCATTCCCGCCGTGAAAGCCGAAGGCCATCCCACTCTCAACAACGTCTGCTACCTCGATATCGGTACCGGCAGGCGTTTCCTCACCAAGTCCACGATGAAGTCCGCCCGCAAGGAAGAGATCGACGGCGTGGAGTACTTCATCGTCGCCCGCGACGTCACGATGGACTCGCATCCCGCCTACACCGGCGAGAAGCGTCTCGTCGACACCGCCGGCCGCGTCGAGAAGTTCACCTCGAAATTCAAGCGCGTCACCAAGAAGTAACCCGCGGTTGCTCCGGTCGTTTTTCCAAGCCCTCCTCCCGGAGGGCTTTTTTGTTGCCCGGAGGTTGGTGGGGCTGCCTGTGTGAGGCGTGCCCGCAACCAAATTGATCTGCTTTGACTGTGACAGCACGCTGAGCGCCATCGAAGGCATCGACGAGCTGGCGCGGCTGCGCGGGCCGGACGTGCTGGCGCGCATCGAGGCGATGACGGCCGAGGCGATGGATGGGCGTGTGCCCATCGAGAGCGTGTTCGGCCGGCGGCTGGAAATCGTCCGGCCGCGGCGCGAGGATGCCGCACTCGTGGGGCGAAAATACGTGGAGACGGTGGAGCCGACGGCGAAGGCCACAGTCGCCGGGCTCATCGCCCAAGGCTGGACGGTCCTCATCCTGAGCGGTGGATTTGTACCGGTGATCCGGCCGCTGGCGGATTATCTGGGGGTGGTCCGCATCGAGGCGGTGGAACTGCAGTTCGCGGAGGATGGCAGTTATCGGGGCTATGAGGCGGCGTATCCGACGACGCGCTCCGGCGGAAAGCCGGAGGTCATCGCCCGGTTGCGGCGCGAGTTGCAGCCGGCGGTCACGGTCATGGTCGGCGATGGCATGAGCGACCTCGAAACCAAGCCGGTGGTGGACCGGTTCATCGGGTTTGGCCGCTACGTGGTACGGCCACGGGTCAAGGCGGAGGCGGAGGCGTTCATCACGTCACTGGATGAGATCCTGCGCATCCTGCGATGAATCTCACGTTTCTTGCCTCGATCGCCACGGAGATCCCGGCCGCGCTGCTGGTGCCGTTTGGCCTGCTGCTGCTGCTGATCGCTGTGATGCCGCTGACGCCAGGGCGGATGAAGCATGCGTGGGAGCATAATTATCCGTTTGTGTCGCTGAGCTTGGCGGGGCTGGTGGGTGGGTATTACCTGCTGAAGGTGCCGGCGGGCGGGCTGACGCTCGCGCACACCCTGCACGAGTACGTCTCCTTCATCGCGCTGATCGGGGCGCTGTTTGTCGTCGCGGGCGGGATTCACCTGCGGGTGAAGGGCGAGGCGACGCCATGGGAGAACGTCCTGTTTCTCGCGGTGGGGGCGGTTCTGGCCAACGTGATCGGGACCACCGGGGCGTCGGTCGTGCTGATCCGGCCGTGGATCCGGATGAACCAGGTCCGGATCAGCGCATACCATATCGTTTTTTTCATTTTTGCCGTCGCCAACGTCGGCGGCGCCCTGACCCCGATCGGGGATCCGCCGCTGTTCCTGGGTTATCTGCGGGGCGTGCCGTTCTTCTGGTTGATCCAGCACCTGTGGCTGGAGTGGCTGGTGGCGCTCGGCCTGATACTGGCGGTATTCTATATCTTGGACCGGCGGGGCTTCCGGTGCCTGCCGAAAAATGTCCAAGGCAAAGTGACACAGCATCACGACACCTTCAAGCTGGAGGGACTGCCCAACCTGGGGCTGCTCGGCGTGATCGTGGGCGGGGTGTTCCTGCCGGAGGCGTACCTGATCCGGGAAATCGTGATGGTGACCGCGGCGGCGGTGTCGCTGAAGATCACACCCAAGGCAATCCATGCCCAAAACCACTTCAATTTCGGCCCGATCAGGGAGGTCGCGTTCCTGTTCATCGGCATCTTCACGACGATGATGCCGGCGCTGAATTACCTGGAGGCGCATGGCAGCCAGCTTGGGTTCAGCCGGCCGAAGCAGTATTACTACGCGACCGGCGGATTGTCGGCGGTGCTGGACAACGCGCCGACCTACGTGAACTTCCTCACGCTGGCGGAGACGACCTTCGTGCCGGCGACGCCGGCGGAGCAGGCCGGCGGTGAAGGCGACTATGACCGCCGTGCAGTGGGGCTGCTGCTGCAGACACACGCGCCGATCGTCGTGGCGATCAGCCTGGGCGCGGTGTTCTTCGGAGCGATGACCTACATCGGCAACGGCCCCAATTTCATGGTGAAATCGATCGCCGAAAGCGCGGGCGTCCGGTGCCCGGGCTTCTTCGGCTACATTTTCAAGTACAGCCTGCCGATCCTGCTGCCGATCCTGCTGCTGGTCGGGTGGGTGTTTCTTTGATCGCGAAAGCGCGGAGGAGCGGAAGGACGGAATTCCAAACCGGTTGGCCAGCAGGGCTGACTTCAGCGTTTCCGCGCTTAGCCGACGAGACTCAGGGAAACAGCCCGCGGGCGGCCTTGGCTTCGGCGACGCGGCCGATGCCGAGGGTGAGGGCGGCGAGGCGGCGGCTGAACTTGAACTTCCGCTTCTGCGCGTCGACGGAGTCCTTGGCCTTGTCGAGCATGCCGTAGAGTTTCGTGAGGACCTCGTCGCGGGTCCAATAGAAGCTGGAGAGATTCTGGAGCCACTCGAAGTACGAGACAATGACGCCGCCGGAGTTGCAGAGCACGTCGGGGATGAGCTCGATGTCGCCGCGCTGCTCGATGATCTTGTCGGCGGCGTTGGTGGTCGGGCCGTTGGCGGCCTCGGCGAGGAGGCGGCATTTGAGCTTGGGGGCGTTCTGCTCGGTGATGACGCGTTCGAGGGCGGCGGGGACGAGGACGGTGCACTTGAGCTCGAGCAGGGCCTCGTTGGTAATGGGCTCGGCGCCGTCGAAGTCCTTCAGGACCTTGGCGTACTGGACGTAGGCGAGGGCCTTCTTGATATTGATGCCCTTGGCGTTGTAGACGCCGCCAGTGTAGTCGGAGATGGCGATGATCTTCGCCCCGAAGTTCGCGAGGGCGAGGGCGGTCTCGCTGCCGACGTTGCCGAAGCCCTGGATGGCGACGGTGGCCTTGGCGATCGGGACCTTCATGTCCTCGAGATATTTCTTGATGAGGTAGGCGACGCCCGCGCCGGTGGCCTCGCGGCGGCCCTGCGAGCCGCCGAGGGCGATGGGCTTGCCGGTGACGACGGCGGGGGAGAGATGGCCGACGTGGGTGGAGTAGGTGTCCATCATCCAGCCCATGATCTTTTCATTGGTGCCGACGTCCGGAGCGGGCACGTCCATGTGCGGCCCGAGGAAGTTCACCATTTCCTGCATGTACCGGCGCGAGAGGTGCTCGAGCTCGGATTCGGAGAGCTGCTTGGGGTCGACGATGACGCCGCCCTTGGCCCCGCCGTAGGGCAGGCCGACGAGCGAGCATTTCCAGCTCATCCACATCGCCAGGGCCGCGACCTCGCCGATGGTGACATCCTGGTGGAAGCGAATGCCGCCCTTGGACGGGCCGGTGGAGACGTTGTGCTGGACGCGGTAGCCCTCGAAGACGGTGACGCTGCCGTCGATGCGACGAACCGGCAGGGTGACGGCGAGGCAGCGGCGGGGATACTTGGTGCGGTCACGGATGGCCTCGGGAAGGTTGATGGCGTCGGCGGCCTGGTCGAACTGGCGGCAGGCCATCTTGAAAACGTCAGAGTCGTAAAGGCTGGAGATAATGGCTTTGGACATGGAACAAACGGGGTTGAGGGCGGTTGAGGTGGGGTACCGATCCGATTGGGCCTAACTTGGGCAGAAGCCCGGGGTTTAGCAATTGGCATCCGGCCGAGCCGCGCCTTCAATGACCCTCACTAATCGCACTGAAAACGGTGCATGATACATGGGCGTTGTGATCAAACTCATCCGCTGGCTTTTCGAAAAGACCGCCACGGCCGGCCTCATCCTTGGGCTGGCCTTGGCGGCGGGCGGGCTGTGGTTTTTCCTGAAGGACAACGTGGACTTTGACGAGTGGCGCCACGATGTCCTGCGCACGCTCACGGGCGAACGGGCCCGGGTCCGGACCGCGCTGGACGATGTGCAGCACCGGCTGGACCTGGCCAACGCGGGCATCGCGGCGGAGCAGGAGCACATCCGGCAAACCGACAAGGTGATCGCGCAATTGAAGGAACTCGACAGCACGTGGGACCGGCTCACGGGTGACGCGCAGCAGAAGGCCAACCAGGACCGGCGCGCGAAACTGGAGCAGGCGAACTCGGAAGCGGCGGCGCGGATCGTGGCGTTGCAGACGGAGTACAAGCGCACGACCTGGGAGCGCGACGGCCTGGAGATCGCGCTGGGCAAGATCGACGTGCAACTGCGCACCATCGAGGCGAAGCGCTCGAAGGTGGTCCATTACCTGGAGGTGGCCTGGAATTACCGCGTGGGCCGCCTGGCGGTCAAACAGTGGGTGTTCATCGTCTTGGGGCTCTATTTTTTCGGGCCGACCGCGGGTAAGCTCGCAATGTACTTCGCCGTGGCGCCGCTGATCACGCGCGGCCGTCCCGTGCGGCTGGCGGAGGCGCTGCCCGAGATGCCGGGCGTCGGTCCCAGCCATGTGTCGGCCGATGTGACGCTGCAGCCGGGGGAACGGCTGTGGGTGAGGGAGAAGTTCCTGCAGGCCTCGGACGAGGGGGTGATCCGGAAAACCCGGTTCTTTCTCGATTGGCGGATCCCCTTAACCTGCCTGGCCAGCGGTCTCGTGGAGTTGGTGGAGATGCGCAACCGACGCCTGGAAGGCGGCGCCGGCTGCACGCTTTCAAACCAGTCCGATCCGCACAGCGAGCTGGCGGTAGTCCTGCTGCGGCCGGGGGTAAGCATCGTCCTGCGGCCGAGTTTCCTGGCCGGGATCGCTTGCGCCGCCAGCGAGCCGCTGGTGATCCGCCGGCGCTGGCAGCTCTTTCGCTGGCAGGCCTGGGTGACACTGCAGTTCCGTTTCTTTGAGTTCGTCGGGCCCTGCCGCCTGATTGTCGCCGGCAGCCGCGGCGTGCGGGCGGAGTGGCTGGTGAATCGCGCGGGCAATCCGCACCCGGCGCGCCGGGCCAACCAGGACGCGACCATCGGGTTCACGCCGAACCTGGACTACCGGCCGGCACGGGCGGAGACGTTCTGGAGCTACTACCGCGGGATGAACCCGCTGTTCGACGACCTCTTCGCAGGCCAGGGGCTGTTCCTCTGCCAGCAGGTCTCGGCGGACGGCGACGCCAAAAAGGCCCGCAAGTTTTGGTCGAATGTCTGGGGCGGGGCCCTCAAGGTCTTCGGCCTCTGACGATGCTCTTCAAACTCAAGGCCGACTACGATCCCAAGGGCGACCAGCCGCAGGCCATCGGGCAGCTCGTGGCCTCGATCCGGGCCGGCCACCGGCACCAGACGCTGCTGGGTGTGACGGGTTCGGGCAAGACGTTCACCATGGCGAATGTCATCGCGCAGTGCGACCGGCCGACGCTGATCATCTCGCACAACAAAACGCTCGCCGCGCAGCTCTACTCGGAGTTCAAGAATTTTTTCCCGGAGAACGCGGTCGAATACTTCGTGAGCTATTATGACTACTACCAACCCGAGGCTTACATCCCTTCGAGCGACACGTTCATCGAGAAGGACTCGTCCATCAACGAGGAGATCGAGCGGCTGCGCATCGCGACGACGAGCTCGCTGGTGTCGCGGCGGGACGTGATCGTGGTGGCCAGCGTGTCGTGCATCTACGGCCTCGGGTCGCCCGAGGAATTCACCGCGCTGCGGATCCCGCTGCGCCGCGGCCAGCCGTTCGGGCGCCACCGGCTGCTGGAGCGGCTGGTGGACAACATCTACGAACGGAACGACTACGAGCTGAAGCCCGGGCGGTTCCGCGTGCGGGGCGACGTGGTGGACATCATGCCCGCCTACATGGAGAACGGCCTGCGCGTGGAGTTCTTTGGCGACGAGGTGGAGGCGCTCAGCGAGTTCGAGCCGCTGACGGGCGAGATCGTCCGGCCGCTCGACCAGTTCGACCTCTATCCGGCCAACCAATATGTCACGAGCCGGGGCAAGCTCGAACCAGCCATCGCGGCCATCAAGGCGGAGCTGGAGGAGCGCGTGGCGTTCTTCGAAAAGAGCGCGCAATACCTCGAGGCGCAGCGGGTGCGGATGCGCACGAACTACGACTTGGAAATGCTGCAGGAGATGGGGTTTTGCAGCGGGATCGAGAACTATTCCCGCCATCTTACCGGCCGGAAAGCGGGTGACCGGCCGTTCTGCCTCATCGATTTCTTTCCGCAGGATTTCCTGCTGATGATCGACGAGAGCCATGCAACGGTGCCCCAGATCGGCGGGATGTACAACGGGGACCGGGCAAGGAAGCAAACGCTGGTGAATTTCGGGTTCCGGCTGCCGTCGGCGCTCGACAACCGGCCGCAGAGCTTTGCGGAATTCCAGCAGGTCACGGGGCAGACGCTGTACGTGTCGGCGACCCCGGCGGAGTTCGAGCTGAAGCTGTCGTCGGTCGTGGCGGAACAGCTGATCCGCCCGACGGGCCTGCTGGACCCGCTGATCACGGTGCGGCCGTCGAAGGGCCAGGTGGAGGACCTGATCGGCGAGATCCGCCGCGCGACCGGGGCGAGGGAGCGCGTGCTGGTGACCACGCTCACCAAGCGGCTGTCGGAGGACCTGACGAGCTTCCTCCGCGAGGCCAAGATCCGGGTCGAGTACCTTCACTCCGACATCGACGCCATCGAGCGGGTGGAAATCCTGCGCAACCTGCGGCTGGGCAACTTCGACGTGCTGATCGGGATCAACCTGCTGCGCGAGGGCCTCGACCTGCCGGAGGTGGCGCTGGTGGCGATTCTGGACGCGGACAAGGAAGGCTTCCTGCGCAGTGAGACGAGCCTGATCCAGACGGCGGGCCGGGCGGCCCGGCACGAGAAGGGCCGGGTGATCTTCTACGCGGACAAGCTCACCGACTCGATCAGGCGCACGATCGAAAAAGTGACCTACCGGCGGGAAAAGCAGCTGGCCTACAACCAGGCGCATGGCATCACGCCGCGCAGCGTGAGGCGGTCGGCGCAATCCAGCCTGCACACCTATGACGGCACTGGAAACCAGGACGAGCCGATGGTGGCGGAGACGGTGGACGATGTCGCGGCGGTGATTGCCGAGCTGGAGGACGAGATGCAGGAGGCGGCGGGAAAGCTGGAGTTCGAGCGCGCGGCGGTGCTGCGCGACCAGGTCAATGCACTCAAGTCAGGCGACTACAAGAAGTCGGCGCGGACAACGGGCCAGGACTATCCGACGCGCGGCGGCGGGAAGGCGAAGGGCAAATCCCGGCGCTGAACTGCGAGTCTCTCTGAATGTGGAACTCAGGAACGCCGGAACAAGGCGCCTGTTTCCCGGACTTTCTGGGCGCCAGATTATTTTCAGTGGGTCTTTTGGCACTCGGGCTTGAGGACGCCGATGCTGGTCAGGTTCCGGTAGCGCTCAGCGTAGTCGAGGCCGTAGCCGACGACGAATTTGTCCGGGATCACGAAGCCGACGAAATCCGCCTCGAAGGGCACCTGGCGGCGGCCCTTTTTGTCGAGCAGCACGCAGACCCGCAGGCTGGCAGGCTGCAGGCCGCGGATCATTCCGGCGACCAGCGCGAGGGTCTTGCCGGTGTCGAGAATGTCATCGACGATCAGCACGTGGCGGCCGGTCACGTCGAGGGTCAGGCTGTGGACGAGCTTCGGCTTGCCCTGGGACTCGGTCGCGCTGCCGTAGCTGGAGATGCGGATGCAGTCGAGCCGGACGGGGTTGTCGATCTGACGCAGGAGATCCGCCGTGAAGAGGATCGCCCCATTCATGAGGGCGATCACGGTCAGCTCCTCATGGCCGTAGACGCGCTTGAGCTCCGTACCGAGTTCCCGCACGCGCTGCCGAATCGCCTCCTCGCTGACGAGGACGGTTTCAATGTCGGGGTGCAGGGCAGGGGTGGGTGCGGCCATGATTTGAAGGTCCGAGCGAGACAAACGGCGATGGGCGTGGCAAGCCCTCGGCAGGGTAAGTTCGAGCTTCAACCTTCGGACTTCCGCGGCGCAGGCGCCGCGGCGTATTCCTTTGACTTGCCCGGAGGCGAAACCTTGCCTCGGCGCCGATTAACCCGCGCGCATGATCTCCATCCGCATTCAGAACCTGACCAAGCGCTTTGGGTCGGTGACGGCGCTGCACCAGCTGGATCTGACGATCAATCCGGGCGAACTGTTTTTCCTTCTGGGACCCAGCGGCTGCGGGAAAACCACCCTGCTGCGGAGTCTGGCGGGGTTTTACATCCCGGAGGAGGGCCGGATCTTTTTCGGCGACGAGGAAGTGACCCGGCTCGAGCCGCACAAGCGGAACACGGGCATGATGTTTCAGAGCTACGCGCTCTGGCCGCACCTGACGGTGGCGGAGAACGTGGCGTTCGGACTGGAGGAGCGGAAAGTTGCGAAGCCGGAGCTCAGGCGGCGTGTCGGCGAGGCGCTCGAGTCCGTGCGGATGGCAGCGTATGCGGAGCGCCGCCCCAACCAGCTTTCCGGCGGCCAGCAGCAGCGCGTGGCGCTGGCCCGGGCGCTGGTGATCCGGCCGCGCTGCCTGCTGCTCGACGAGCCGCTGTCCAATCTCGATGCCAAGCTGCGGCTGGAAATGCGCACGGAAATCCGCCGCATCTGCAAGGATTTCAAGCTGACGACGGTGTATGTGACCCACGACCAGAAGGAGGCGCTTTCCATCTCCGACCGGATGGCTATGATGGATAGCGGAAAAATTCTGCAGGTCGGCACGCCTGGGGAAATCTACCGCCGTCCCGCCTGCAAGGTCGTCGCAAATTTCATTGGCGAGACGGATTTTATCCCCGGCACGGTCACCGGGCTGGCCGGCGGCCGGGTCACGGTTGAGACGGCGATCGGCCGCTTCGAGGGCGTGGCCGGCGACGCGGCCGCGGCGCCGGCGGTGAACGACCCGGTCACGCTTTCCATCCGGCCGGAATGCTGGACGCTGAGCCGCGAGCGGCCGGCGGGGAACACGGTGGCGGGGCGGATCGGCGAGTCGGTCTACCAGGGGGAAGTCGCGCAGTACGACTTTATCACCGGCGGCCATGCGCTGAAGATGCTGGAGCTGAACCCGCGGTTTCTCGATCCGGCGGCCTGCGGGGAACTTTTCGCCAGCGTGGCGCCGGAGGACGTGGTGGTGCTGCGGAGCTGAGGGGCGCGCATGATCAAGCGGACGATCCTGATCGTGGCGCTGGTGGCCGTCGTGGCCCTGCCGTTCCTGCTGCGATCCAGGCAGGCGGCCCCGGAGCGGGCCGACGTGACCGTGGTCATCATCACGCCGCACAACGAGGCGATCCGCTCCGAGTTCGGCCGCGGCTTCCGCCAATGGTACCATGCGCGCACCGGCCGGACGGTGCTGCTGGACTGGCGCGTGATCGGCGGCACGAGTGACATCACGCGGTTCCTGGAGGCGGAGTACATCGCGGCGTTCCGCAACTACTGGACCGGGAAACTGGGCAAGCCCTGGGACGCGGAGATCCAGGCGGGGTTCACCAATCCGAAACTGGCGGCCGATGCGCCGCCGCTGGTACGGGAGGCCCGGCGGGTGTTTCTCGAATCCGGCGTAAGCTGCGGCATCGACCTGTTCTTTGGCGGCGGCAGCTATGACTTCATCCGGCAGGCGGATGCGGGCCGGCTGGTGCCGTCGCAGCTGCTGCGAACCCATCCGGAGTGGTTTGCGGACGCGGTGATTCCGCAGACGTATTCGGGCGAGGTTTACTGGGACCGGCAGGGTCTCTGGTTTGGCAACGTTCTCAGCACCTACGGCATCCTGTACAACCGGGATGCAATCGCCCGGCTGGGCATCGCCTCGCCGCCGGAGCGGTGGGATGACCTGAAGGACCCGCGGCTGTTGGCCGAACTGGGCCTGGCCGACCCGACGAAGAGCAGCTCGATTGCGAAGGCGTTTGAAAACCTGATCCAGCAAAAGATCCAAAAGCGGCTGGCGATGCTGCGGCAGGCCGCCGGGAACCGCGCCGCCAGGGACCTGGAAGCGCAGGCGGTGCGGGAAGGCTGGGTGGCCGGGCTGCAGCTGATCCAGCTGATCGGCGCGAATGCGCGGTATTTTACGGACAGCTCGCAAAAGCCGCCGATCGACGTCTCGCAGGGCGACTGCGCCGCGGGGATCGCGATCGACTTCTATGGCCGGGCGCAGGCGGAGGTGACCGACGAGCGCAGCGACGGCAGGCCGCGGCTGGTCTTCGTCACTCCCCGGGGCGGCTCAGTCGCTTCGGTGGATCCCATTGCGCTGTTGCGCGGGGCGCCGAACCGGGACGTGGCGGATGCCTTCATCGAATACACGCTCTCGATGGAGGGGCAGAAGCTGTGGAATTTCAAACCCGGCACGCCGGGCGGCACAGAGCGGTTTGCCCTGCGGCGCATGCCGCTGCGGAAGGATTTTTATGCCCACGACGAATGGAAACCCTACCGCAGCGATCCCGACGCCTCGCCCTTCGACGACGAGGATCACCTGGTGTATCGGCCGGAGTGGACCGGCGGGCTGTTTCGTGAAATGGCGTTTGTGATCCGGATCATGTCCCTCGACACGCACGATGAGCTGACGGCGGCCTGGCGCGAAATCATCCGGGCAGGAATGCCGCCGGCGGCGCTGGCCGCCCTCGGGGACATGTCGGCGATCGGCTACGACCGGATGGAGGCCATCCGGCGAACGCTCAATTCCAAGGACAAGGTGGACGAGATCCGGCTGGCCAAGACGCTGGCGGCGAGGTTTCGGGAGCAGTACCGCCGGGCCGGCGAGATCGCACGGGAGAACGCAAGGGCCGGAATGGCGGAACCGAAATAGGCCCGACCTCTTCCGCCGGTTGCTAATATTCCCCGCGAATCAGGCCAGGGCAGCAATATCAGCCGCGAAGCGGGCGCGATCGACGGCGCGATAGAACGAGGTGCCGGCGACAAACGTGTCCGCGCCCTCGGCCCGGCATTCGGCGGCCGTGGCGAGGTCGATGCCGCCATCCACTTCGAGACGGAAGGTCAGGCCGAGCTCGCGCCGGCGCTCCGAGATTCGGCGCAATTTCGGCATCACATCGCGCCGGAAAGCCTGGCCACCGAAGCCGGGTTGGACGGTCATCACGAGGACGAGGTCCACATGCGCGAGTGCCGGCTCGAGGGCCTCGGCGGGCGTGCCGGGATTGAGGACGATGCCGCACCCACAGCCCAGCGCCCGGATCCGGGCGAGCGTGCCGAGGTGGTCATACGCTGGCTCGATGTGGATGCTGATGTGGTTGGAGCCGGCCTGGGCGAAGGCCTCGATGTAGCGGTGCGGCTCGTCGAGCATCAGGTGGGTGTCGAAGAACAGCTTCGAATCCGGGCGGATCGCCGCGACGGTCTGCGGGCCAAAGGACAGGTTCGGGACGAAATGCCCGTCCATGATGTCGAGATGGATCCAGCGCAGGCCGAGTTCCTCCACTTGGCGGACGCTGGCCCCGAGGCGGGCATGGTCGCCCGCCAGCAGCGAAGGGGACAGGATCGGGGCGTGCATGGCGTTCACCAGACGTCGAGCACCGTGTGCGTGATCTTTTGAGCCAGCGCCTCGGCCAGGAGGGGCAAGGTTTGATACTCGGATTGAAGCTGGCCGCTGTCGGTGTAGGCGTCGCGGCTGACACTGACCTTGCGGGCGCTGAACAGTTCTTTGCCCGTATGGTTGTCGCGGAGGGTGCACTCGGTGCCGAGAGTCAGGGCGAATTTCCGAGCCAGGCCGGTGTCATCCTCGCGGGCAGCGGTCACGTCGCGGTGATAGTCGCGGATGGCCACATGCAAGGTGGCGTCCGCTTCCGCCGCGGAGTTCACCAGCGCCACGCGGCCGTCATGGAGGAAGGCTTCCCGGAGCTGCGTGCTGACGATGGCCTGGGCCTGGGGCAGGAGGGTCTTGTTGGCGACCGGCTCGACATAGAGGGTGGCGAAGCCGGGCTTGGCCTCCGTGCCGAGCTGGTAATGGGCGCAGCCGGCGAGGCCGAGCACGGCGGACAGAAGACAGAGAGCCGGAAGCCGGAGGGTCATGCGAGGAGAGCGAGCAATCGGCCCTTCGTCCGAAATGACAAACCAAAATCCGGCGGACCCGCGCTCAGAACAGCCAGAAGCGCTTTTTGTGCGGCGGGGCCTCGACCGGTTTGTTCGAGGCCTTGGCCTCGACCGTGGCGAGCATGGCCTTGGCGCGCTTGGCGACGTCCGAGTCGGGGTAGGCAGTGATGGCCTCGTTGTAGAAAACCCTCGCCGCGACATAATTGTCCCGCTTGTAGAAATAGAAATCGCCGATGTTGAATTTGCTCTGCGCGAGGAGCTTTTTCATCGTGTCCACCCCTTTCGCCGCCTCGCCGATCTTGATGTCACTGGGGTAGAGAATCATGAAATCCTCGTAATACGTGATCGCCTCGAGGGTGGAGGCTTGGTCATAGGAAGGGCCCTGGACGAGCGAGGCGTTGGCTTTCGCGATCTGGAGGTAGGCTTCGGGGGCGAGGATGCTCTGCGGATAGGAGTTGATCATGCGGTCGAGCGCATTGATGGCGTCCTCGGTGTCCTTAAGCATCAGGTGGCCGCGGGCGATGGTCATCAGCGCGAGCGGGGCGTAATCCCCGTATGGCGCGTCCAGCAGGACCACCTCTAGGAACTCGATGCCGCGGCTCCGGGCGGTGAAGCCGGGAATGACACCCCACAGGCGGGGGCGCCCGCCATCCACCAGGATCGACGCGATGCGATAGAGCTGGCCGATGATTTCATTGAAGCGCTTGGTGTTCGGGTAGCGGCCGACGACCTGCTGAAAGGCATCGAAGGCGTCGATGTACTGCTTCCGGGCCAGGCGCAGTTTACCGACCCGGTACAGGGCCTCGGGCGCGTAGACCGAATTGGGATACTTCTTGGCAACCTTCTGGTAGCTGCCGATCGCGGAGTGGAGGCTGCCGTTTTCCTCGGCGGTCCGCGCCTTGTTCATCAGCTCCACGGCGTTGCGGCTTTCCGTTCCGGTGACGCCGGCGAGAGCTCCGCCCTCGACGCGCCAGCCCGTCTGGGGGTTCCACACCAGCTCGGCCGCCAGCCGGCCGGGCAGGCAGCAAAGGACGGTCGCAAGAATGAGCCCAACGGGCAGGCGACGGAGCAGGGAAGGAAACATGATAAGGGAAATTACCAGCGAATCAGCGCGGACCCGTAGGTCAAGCCCGCCCCAAACGCGACCAGCAGGGTGAGGTCGCCGGACTGGATGCGGCCGGCGCGGCGGGCTTCGTCGAGGGCGATAGGGATGGAGGCGGACGACGTGTTCCCGTAGCGGCCCACATTGACGTAAAAGCGCTCCATCGGGAGCTCAAGGTACTGGGAGATGGCCTCGATGATGCGGAGGTTGGCCTGGTGGGGAATCACGAGCCCAATCTGATCAGCGCGCAAATGATGTTGTTCCAATATATCCCGCGCGGCCTCCTCCATGGCGCGGACGGCGATCTTGAACACTTCCTTGCCCTTCATCTTGAGGAAATGCTCGCCGGCGGCGAGCGACTCGATCGTGGCCGGCGCCGAGCTGCCGCCGCGGGGGATGCAGAGCAGGTCGGCACTGTCGCCGTAGGCGCCGAGCCGGGTGCCGATCAGGCCGATCCCGGGCCGGTCGCCGAGGCCGACCACGGCGGCGCCGGCGCCGTCGCCGAACAGGACGCAGGTGGTCCGGTCCTTCCAGTCGACGATGGAGGATAGTTTTTCCACGCCGATCACGAGGGCCCGGCGGTAGCGGCCGGAGCCGAGCATGGCGCACGCGGTGTCGAGGGCGTACACGAAGCCGGAGCAGGCGGCATTCAAGTCGAAGCAGGCGGCGTGGGTCGGCACCCCCAGCTTGTGCTGGATGGTGCAGGAGACGGCCGGCACGGTTTGGTCGGGCGTGACCGTGGCGACGATCAGGAGGTCAATGTCGGTGGCGGAGAGCTTGGCATCGGCCAGGGCGGACTTGGCGGCGGCCACGGCCATGTCGGACGTGGCCTCGCCGGGCGCGGCGATGTGGCGCTCGCGAATCCCACTGCGGGAGAAGATCCACTCGTCGGAGGTGTCGACCATCGTGGCGAGGTCGGCATTGGTGAGAATCCGGGCCGGCGCATAGGAACCGGTGCCGAGGATGACGGTGGAGGCGGTGGCCATGAAAGGGAGGGGATGGAGGAGCGGAAAGGGAGGCCGCGGCTCAGACGCCGGCGGGGTCGCGCAGGCATTCGTTGGCCCGGGCGATGTCGGCCTCGATGCGGTGGTTCATATCCGACTTGATGATCTGGCTGGCGGCGTGGATGGCGCTCTTGATGGCGTGGCGGTTGGAGGAGCCGTGAGCCTTGAGGATGTTGCCCTTGAGGCCGAGCAGGGGGGCGCCGCCGTAGCGCTCGGGATTGATGCGCTCCTTGAGGGCGCTGAAGGCGGACTTGGCCAGAAGGGCGCCGGTGGCGCGCATGGGGTTGGCCTGCAGCTCCTCGCGCAGCATGCTGGAGAAGAAGCGCACGAGCGACTCCCAGCTCTTCAGCATGATATTGCCGACGAAGCCGTCGCAGACGACGACGTCCACATGGTCGGCAAACACCTGGAAGCCCTCGATCGGGCCGGCGTAATTCACGATGTCGCCGGTCCGGCGGAGCAGGTCGTTGGTCTCGGTGATGAGCGCGTTGCCCTTGCCGTCCTCGGTGCCGATGGTCATGAGGCCGACACGCGGCGAGGCGATGCCCAGCACGGCCCGGCAGTAATGGCTCCCGAGGATGGCATTGTGCACCAGGTGCTCCGGCTTGGCCTCGGGATTGGCGCCGGCGTCAATGAGCACAAAATGGCCGTTTTCCCGCGGGACGACGGCGGCGAGGGCGGGGCGGGCGACGCCCTCCATGGTCCGGAGGCGGAGCGTGCCGCAGGCCATGAGTGCTCCGGTATTGCCGCAGCTCACAACGACGCTGGCATGGCCTTCCTTGACCAGCTCGATGGCGCGGACCATCGAGGAATCCTTCTTCCGCTTGAGGGCCATCAGCGGCTTGTCATCCATGGTGACGACCTCCGAGGCATGATGGATGATCACATGATGGCGGCGGCTGATGCCGGCCTCATGCAGGAGAGGACGCAGGACGGCTTCGTCGCCGACCAGGGTCACGGGATTGAGGGCGGGGTACTGGCGCAAGGCCAGCTTGACGGCCTCGACGACCTCGGCGGGGCCCATGTCGCCCCCCATGGCATCGACTGCAATGCGCCCGGTATCGCCGGAAGAAGTGCCCATCGCGAGGATGGCGGGGGAGGGAAACGGCGAGGTTTAGACCTCGACGTTAAGGATCTGGCGGCCCCGATACATGCCGTTCTTGGGGTTCACCCGGTGGGGGCGAAAGGCGCTGCCATCCGTGGGATCCTTGGCGAATTCAGGAGCCTTGAAGGCGTTGGCGGCGCGGCGGTTGGCGCTGCGGCGTTTGGATTGTTTGCGTTTCGGATTGGCCATGGGAGGAAGGAGTGGATGAGTGGGAGGGACGGATGGAAAACGCCCCGGCGTCGTGTGTAAGGTGGCCGAGTAAAGGGCGGCGACAAAGCGGGTCAAGCGCGATAACCGGGCCAAAATCGGCCCGAAAATCCGACGCGAGTCCAACGCGCGCTCGACGGCGGTGGAAACGCCGTCAAACCTCGCTCCCGCCGCCACGCGGTCCCTGCTATGTCGCCGACCTTTCTTCAGATCATCCTGCTGGGAATCATCCAAGGAGCGGCCGAGTTGCTGCCGGTCTCCAGTTCGGCGCACGTCATCGTGGCGGAAAAGCTTATGGGGCTGGATCCGTCGCATCCGGAGATGACGTTCCTGCTGGTGATGCTCCATACGGGCACGATGTTCGCGGTCATCGCGTATTTCTGGCGGGCCTGGCGGGAGAATTTCTTTGGCGACGCGGCCCGCTTGGGCGAGACGTTCAAACAGGTGGCCGTGGCCACGATCTGCACCGTGGCGGTCGGAGGCATGCTGAAGCTCCTGATCGAGAAAGTGATCCTCGGCGGGGGCAAGGCGGAGTTCGAGCAGCTGTTTGCCTCGCTGCCACTGATTGCCGGGGCGCTGGCGGCGGCGGGTGGCTACATCCTGATCGCCGCCGCGCGGGCTCCCCGCGATAGCGGCCGCGGCGAACTTACGCTGCGCGACTCCGCCTGGATCGGTGCCGTCCAAGCGAGCATTGTCATCCGCGGCTTCACCCGCTCGGGCACGACCATTTCGACGGCGCTGCTCAGGGGAGTGGGAAGGCGGCGGGCCGAGGAGTTCAGTTTCGTGCTTGGCGTGGTCATCACGCCGCCGGCCATCGCCCTTGAGGCCTGGCGTCTGCTGAAATCCCACGGGGAGATCGCCAGCCCGGCCCATCTGGGGCAGATGCTGCTGCCGGGCCTGGTGGGCATGGGGGCGAGCTTTCTCGCCGGGCTGCTGGCCCTGCGCTGGCTGTCGCGCTGGCTGGAGGCCGGGCGCTGGCACTATTTCGGCTATTATTGCCTCGGGGCGGCGGCGGTGATCGCGCTGCTGGCGTGGCGCGGATTCTGACCGGCCGCCAGGGCCGTCGTGCGGCTGCATTTGTAATTGCAGGCCGGCGTCCCCTCGGCTCTTTCAGGCTCCGCGCATGACCGAACTCGCCGCGCTGACCCCGCAACTCACCATCGGACGGAATCTCACCTCCGCCGAGGTGACGGCCGTGGCCGGGGAGCTCGCCTCGCCCGAGGTCGCGGAGGACGCCAAGGCGGCGTTTCTCACGGCCCTGTCCGGCAAGGGCGAGACCGCGGATGAGCTCGCTGCGTTTGCCGCGGCCTATCGCGAAATGGCGCTAAATCCCGGAGTGGAGCCTTGGGCGGGCCGCGCGATCGACGTGGTGGGCACGGGGGGCGACCACGCGGGCGGGTTCAACATTTCCAGCCTGGTCACGCTCGTGCTCGCAAGCGCGGGGGTGGTCGTGATGAAGCACGGCAACCGCGGGATCACCTCGAAATGCGGCAGCGCCGACCTGCTGTCCGCGCTGGGAGTCCAACTGGAGGCCCCGCCGGAGAAAATCCGCCGCGCGCTCGATGAGCTCGGGTTCGCGTTCTTCTTTGCCCCGGCCTGGCATCCGGCTTTCAAGGCCATCGCCCCCACGCGGAAGGCGCTCGCCGCCCGCGGGCAGCGTACCATCTTCAACATCCTCGGCCCGCTCATCAATCCCGGCCGGCCGGCCCATGCCCTGATCGGCACGGCCACGCCCGCGCTGGTGGACCGGATCGCCGGGGCGCTCAATGCGCTGGGGCTGCAGGCGGGGCTGGTGGCCCACGGAATCATCGCGGAGGGCCGCGGGATTGACGAGCTGACGACCGCCACGGTCAACCGCGTGCGCGGCGCCGGCCGGTTGCGGACGTTTTCGGCCGAATGGCAGGCGGGGGATTTCGGGCTTGGCGCTGCACCGTTTGCAGAGCTGCTGGGCGGCGACCTCGCCGCGAACCTGGCGCTCACGGAGGCCGTGCTGGCCGGGCGCGGGCCGGCGGGCCTGGTCGACACGATCGTGCTCAATGCGGCCACCGGGCTCTGGATCAGCGGCCGCGTTGCGGACGTGCGCGAGGGCCTGGCACCGGCGCGGGAGCTGCTGCTGGGCGGCGCCGTGGCGAGAAAAATCGCGGCGACTCGGGAATTCTACCGCGCATGACCCGCCGCTTTTTTGGCACCGACGGTGTCCGCGGACCCTATGGCGGTCCGCTGATCAACGAGGCCTTCGCCGAGCGCCTGGGGTTTGCCGCCGCGGCATGGCTGGCCAAGAAAGGCCGCGTGCTCCTGGGGCGGGATACGCGCGGCTCAGGCCTCTCCCTGGAAGCCGCCGTGGCTCGCGGTCTGCGGGCCGGCGGCGCGGAGCCGGTCTCGCTGGGAGTCGCACCCACGCCGGCCGTGGCCCGGGCGGTGCGAACGGAGGGTGCCGTCCTTGGGGTCGTGATCACGGCCTCGCACAATCCGGCCGCGGACAACGGCATCAAGTTTTTCGGTCCGGGCGGGCTGAAGCTGACGGACGCCGAAGAGCTGCGCCTCGAGGCGCTCCTGCCGGCAACGGTGGCGCCGGAGCCGGACTCCGGAAGCCTGCCAGGCCTGGATGCGTGCGCCAGCTACATTGCGGCGGCGGCCAAACTTCTGCCCGCGCGGGCGCTTCGCGACTGGCGGATCGTACTCGACACGGCCAACGGGGCGACGTCCGCCACCAGTCCGGCTGTGTTCCGCGAGTTGGGCGCCGAGGTAATCGGACTCGGCGACGCGCCCGATGGACGGAACATCAATGCCGGAGTGGGCAGCGAGCATCCGGCCCAGCTGGCCGCCCGGGTGCGGGCGAGCGGCGCCCGGCTCGGGGTGGCGCACGACGGCGATGGCGACCGCTGCGTGGTGTGCGACGAACACGGGGTCGTGCTGGACGGCGACGAAGTCCTCACGCTGCTGGCGGTGCACGCGCTCGCGCACCACACGCTGGCGAACCGCACGCTGGTGACGACGGTCCAAAGCAATCTCGGCGTGGATGCCGCCATAGCCGCCGCGGGGGGCCGGGTGGTCCGGACCGCCGTGGGCGACCGGTATGTGATCGAAGGCCTGATGAAGGAGCGGGCCACCCTGGGCGGCGAGTCGAGCGGCCACATCATCTACCCTGAAATCTCCGCCACAGGCGACGGACTTGTGGCGGCGCTGAAGGTGATCGAGGTCATGCGGGAGACGGGGAAACCGTTGTCGGAATTACGCCAGGCGCTCGCGAAGTTTCCGCAACGTACCGCGGCCCTGGCCGTGGCGGAAAAAAAGCCGCTGGAGTCGCTGCCGAACCTGGGTGCGGCGATTCGCGCGCTGGAGACGGAACTGGGCGCGCGGGGCCGCGTGCTGGTGCGCTATTCCGGCACGGAGCTGAAGCTGCGGCTATTGATCGAGGGCCCGGACGACGGGCAGGTTCAGGCCGGGCTGGCGCGGCTGGAGGCGGCGGCGCGGGCCGATCTGACCGTGAAATAGCTTTCGCCGGGCAGTGGCGGAAACAGTCTCCGGGGTTGACGCGGGTAAAGCGATGAACCTGTTCGTGGGTTGTGCCCGAAATCACCGTCGCCTCCCTGGATGCCCGGCAGCGGAAGCTGATGGAGAACGCGCGCATCGCGTTGGAACGCGGGCAGCTCGAGTATGTGCTGGATGCGACGGATGAGATCCTGCGCGCCGCGCCGGCCTGTGTGCCGGTGCGACGGTTGCAACGCGAGGCGCAGCTGAAGCGGTTCCGGGCGCGGCGCGGATTCATGGCCAGGGTCGCGGTGTGGTTTGCGGCCTGGCTGCTGCGCGTGCGTGCGGAACCGGAACGCGCCGGACAAACCCTGGCGGCGGCGGAGCGCCTGCTCAGGCGGGACCCCACCAGCGTGCCGGTGCTCGGGTTGCTGGCCGAGTCGGCGCGGCTCCTGGGCTGGCCCGAGACGGTCGCGTTTGCCCGCGAGGCGTTGCGGGAGTTGCGGCCCGCGGCCCGGGATAACTTGATCGCGCTCGGCGAGGCTTGGCTCGGCGCGGGGCAGCCGGCCAAGGCGCTGCGCCTTGCGGAGGAAGTGCTGCGGACGCATCCGGTGGATGGACCGGCGTTGGAACTCCTGCGTCAGGCGTCGATTGACCAGACCGTGGCGGCGGGCAACTGGGATTCGGCGGGAACGTTTCGCGACAAGCTGAGGAGCTGACCGGCACGTTTCGCGCGGCAGACAGGGTGCTGCGGTCGGCGGCGCCGGTCACTCGCCGGTCTTCCGGTAGAAAATCAGCGTGGGGTGCAACCGGCCGTCCGGCGTGCAGGCATAGTCGGGGATCGCACCCACGGCAATCCAGCCCAGCTTGCGGTAGAGCGCCTCCGCGGGCTGGCCCGGCTCGGTGTCGAGGTAAAGGAGGGTCCGGCCCGCAGTCCGTGCCTCGGTCTCAACAGCCGACATGAGGAAGCGGCCGTAGCCGCGGCGGCGGGCCGAGGTGTGGACGAGGAGCTTTTGCACCTCGGCGCGATGCAGGCCGTTGGGTTTCAGGCAGAGCCCCAGTTGGATGCTGCCGAGAACCTGGGAACCCTCCCGGATGACCAGCAGCACGCGGGAACCCTGGCCAACCTCGCCGATCACGTCGCGCCAGTAGCGTTCCGCGATGCCGGCTGAAAGCGGACGGAGAAATCCGATGGAGGCGCCGCCGGCCACGGCGTCCTGAAGCAGCGGGACGAGTTGCGGAAGCAACGCGAGGGCCTGGGCTTCGTCGAGGCGTTCGGGCGCGGGCATCGCAAGGGCGGGTCGGCGGTTTACCGGGACGGGGTTACTTTTCGGCGATCCAGACCCCGAGGACCATCAGGGCGCCGCCGATCAGCAGGCGGGGCAGGTTGGCATGTTCGCCGAAAAAGAGGAGGGAGCAGGCGATGCCGAGCGGGACCTTGGCGTTGTTGAAGACGGCGAGCGTGCCGGCATTGACGCGGGACGCGCCGACATTCCACCAGAAGAAACAGAGGCCGGAGGAAATCATGCCGAGATAGGCGAGGATGCCCCATTGCGGAAGGGTGAGGTGCACGGCCGGCCAGTCGGTGAAAAGGAGCGATCCAAGGGCGCAGGCGAAGGTGGCGCCGGCATAGGGCAGAGCGAAGAGGGAGGCGCTGCTGGTGGACGCGGGCAGCCTGCCGCGCTCGCGCCGCCAGGCGACCTGGCCGGCGGCGAAGCAGAGGTTGGCCAGCTGAATCAGCCAAAAGCCCTTGAGCAGGCCGCCCTGCAGGGGGTTGTTGAAGCAGACGACTCCGGAACCCAGCAGGGCCAGGGCTGCGGCGAGGAGGTAGCGCGCGTGCAGTCGCCGCTCGGCCAGGGCGTCGAGCAGGGCGAGGCAGAGCGGGGTGGTAAGGGTGAAGAGCACGACAGCGTAGGCCGGCAGGTAGACGTAGGAGCGTTGGTAAAGCAGGTACATCAGGCCGAATTGCACGGCGCCGATGCCGGCGAGCCGCCACCGCGTACGAGTGGGCACGGCGGCGGGGCGCAGGAACGGGAGGAATACCACCAGGGCCAGCACGAGGCGGAGGGTGGCAATGGCGGTGCTGTCAATGCCGGCCAGCTGCTTGGTGAGCCCGAAGGAAAAGGCCCAGATGAGGGAGACGAGGAGCAGGAGGTACATGGGGCTCTTACGCGGGGAAAAATTGAGGCGACCGAAAGTTCACCACCACGATCACGAAGCGCACGAAGGTTTCCCATGCCCCCGTCATGACACGGGACTCCAAGGTTCGCGGGCTTTCAGTGGCCCGAGCTTCATGCGCTTTGTGAGCTTGGTGGTTGAACCCAAAGCCAGCCTCCTCACGGCGGCTGCGGTGATCCGGTGCGAGTATCCGGCCCTGGCTTTCCTCATGGGATTCACACCCGGAAAAGGGCGCCGAGTTTCTTGCCGAGCAGCACGCTCAGGCCGGCAAGGGTGATGCCGAGGAACGCCATGGCCCAGACGCCGAGCGCGCTGGCGATAAACTTGCCGTCCCCGAGCAACTGGAAGAGTTCCATGATGGCCTTGGTGATGGGATAAAAGGCCTGCTTCTGCGCGAGGATGAGCGAGTCGCTGACCTCGAGCATGGCAAAGGCAAAGGCCAGGAGGCCGCCCGCGATGAGATTGGCCATGATCAGCGGGAGCGTGACCCTGATCATGGCCCGGAGCGGCGGGCAGCCGAGATTCTGCGCGGCCTCCTCGAGGGTTTCGCTGGTCTGCTCGAATCCGGCGGCGGCGGCGCGGACGACATAGGGCAGCCGCCGCACCGAGTAGGCGATGATCAGGAGGATGGTCGGATTCCGCACGGGATTGAGAAAGGCGAAGAGCCGGCCTTCCTGCGCCATGGCAAGATAGCCGAAGGCGAGCACGAGGCCGGGGACGGCCAGGGGCAGCATCGCGAGAAAATCGAGCGCGTGGCGGCCGGCGATCCTGGAACGCACCACGACGTAGGCGATGGCGATGCCGAGCAGGACGTCAATGACCGTGGAAATGCTGGCGAACTTCAGGCTGTTGGCGATCGCGGGCACGGTCAGGTCATGCCCGAGCGCGAGGCGGAAATTGTCCAGCGTGAGGGCCCGGGGCAGGACGGTGGCGTACCACTCCCGGGAGAACGCGACGAGGATGACGCCGACGTGGGGCAGCACCGCGACGCCCACCACGCCGGCGAAGAGGGCGGTGCAGAGCAGCGCCGGGCCGCGGGGCAGGGTGCGCGGGCCGCCGGCACTGGTGGCCTTCGCCATCATGGCATGGCCCGCGCGGCCGAACAGGCCCTTGCCCAGCGCATAGATGCCGATGGACGCGGCGAGCATGAGGGCCACGAGCGCGTAGGGGAACGGGTTGCCGCCGATGTCCCGCAGCCCGTAGTAAATCTGCACGCTGGTCACGCGGGCGTAGTCAAAGATGAGGGGCGTGCCGAGTTCGGTGAACGACCAGATAAAGACGATGGTGCCGCCGGCGAACAGTCCCGGCCGGATGAGGGGCAGGGTGATCCGCCGGAAGCGCCGGAATCCCGTGCACCCAAGGTTCTGGGCGGCCTCCTCCATCGCCGGGTCAATGTTGGCCAGGGCGGCGACGGCATTGAGGTAGATGATGGGGTAGAGCGCCAGCGCCTCGACGACGGCAATGCCCCAGAACTGGTTGGCGGCGAACCAGTCGAAGGTCCAGCCGTGCGGCCGCAGGCCGAGCGCGATGACCAGCGCGTTGAGGGCGCCGTATTGCCCGAAAATCTGGCGGATGCCGATTGCACCGACGAAGGGTGGCAGGATCATCGGGATGAGGACCAGCGAGCCCAGCAGGCCCTTGCCGGGGAAGACAAACCGGTCGCTGATGAAGGCCAGCGGCAGCGCGACCAGCAGTGCGAGGGTGGTCGTGGCACAGGCGATGAGGAACGCGTTGACCAGCCCGTCGCGGTAGGTCGGATCGGCCAGCAGGGCGGTCAGGTACGACAGGGTGAAATGGCCGTCGGCGTTGAGAAAGCCGCCCTTCAGGATCTGGCTGATGGGCCAGAGAAAAAACACCGCGAAGAAGGCCGCGGTAAACCCAAAGACGATGCGCGCAAACGTTTTCGACATCGGCGCGCAGTGTGGTTCCGCCCCGCGCAGTCCGGCAAGGCGGAAGTCGGCGGGCGGGACGATGGCGGTTTCCGGTGTCCCAAATCCGCAATCGCGCCGGGCTACCGCGCAGCCCGGCGCAGGTGGCGCTCGAAGGCGGCGAGGGTCTGGGGACTGACGTGATGCTCGATGCCCTCGGCGTCCAGCTCCGCGGTTTTCTCGGGGATACCGAGCGCGCGCAGGAACGCGACCACCGCGGCATGCCGCCGGTGGCACTCGGCGGCCAGGCGATGGCCGGCCTCGGTCAGGAAGATGGCGCGGTAGGGGCGCGCGATGACGTAACCGTCCCGCTGAAGGCGGGCGAGGGTGCGGTTGACGGTCACATGGGTGACTCCGAGCCGGCGGGCCAGGTCCACGACCCGTGCCTCACCCTGGGACGCGGCAAGGTCGGCGATTGCCTCGGCGTAGTCCTCGGCGATTTCGGACGCATGCTCGCGCCGGGTCTGGCGAAGGCTCTCGGCCTGCAGGGCGGACGGCCGCACGGATTTCCGGGTTGATCGGGAGGCGGACTTCACGCGCAGGAAGCAAAGCAAGGATTCGGTTGACAAGTCGAGCGGAGAATATGTAGCACATGCTACTACATGTTGAAAAAGCTACATCAGGGGCTCTGCCTCGGCGTCGCGGCGGCCGGGCTGGCGACGGCCCCGATCCGGGCGGAGGAGCCGGAAGCCGCAACCGTTCCGGCGGGTGCAGTCGCGGAGGGCGCCCCGGCGGCCGGAACGCTCCGCGACCTGCAAAGCGACCGTCCGGACGTGACGGAAAGCCCCTACACGGTGGATGCCGGGCATGTTCAGCTGGAGATGGATTTCGCCAATCTGGCCGTCAACCGCGAGGACGGCGCGCGGACCGTGGCCTGGGGGGCGGTTCCCTTCAATCTGCGGCTGGGCCTGACCCCGAATGCCGAGCTGGGGCTCTTCCTCGAACCTTTCCGGCAAATGACGACGACCGCGCCCGGAGGCGAGCGGGCCACCGGCAGCGGCATGGGAGATGTCACGCTCCGGACCAAATGGAATTTTTCGGGCAATGATGGCGGACCGGCATTCGGGCTGATCACCGACCTCAAATTGCCGACGGCGGCGCGAAGCCTGGGCGACGACGCGGCGGAGGAAACGGTTCTCCTGCCGGTGGACCTCGAATGCGGCGGATGGGACCTCGGCGCGATGACGGGGGTGGATTTTCGCCGGAAGACCAAGGGCGGCCGACGGGGGGTGTGGATCAACAGCCTCACAACCGGCCACACCCTGGTGGGCAGCCTCGCGGGCTACCTCGAACTCGCCTCCCAAACCGGGGATGGCGCGCAGGTGGCCACGTTTGATACGGGCCTGACGTACAAACTCGATACCAACGCCCAGCTTGATTTCGGAGCCCAGTTTGGGCTTTCCCGCAGGGCAGACGATCTGCTGATTTTCAGCGGACTCACCCGCCGGTTCTGAACCGACTGACCTTATGAACGACGTTCCTCCTGATCCTTCCCCGTCCGGACGCGGCTGGCATACCCCGGCGTCGGCGCCCAGCCTGCCCGAGTCACACCGCAGCATCACAGTGCCCGCGGATGCCTCGTTCTGGCGGAAGGTGCTGGCGTTTTCCGGGCCGGGTTTTCTGGTTGCCGTCGGCTACATGGACCCGGGCAACTGGGCCACGGACCTCGCGGGCGGGGCAAAATTCGGGTACACGCTCCTGTCCGTCATCATGATTTCCAACCTGATGGCGATCCTGCTCCAGTACCTGTGCATCAAGCTGGGCGTGGCCACCGGCCGGGACCTGGCGCAGGCCTGCCGGGATCATTATTCCCGTCCCACCGTCTGGTTCCTCTGGATCCTGTGCGAGCTGGCCATCGCCGCGTGCGACTTGGCCGAGGTGGTGGGGTCAGCGATCGGCCTGCAGCTGCTCTTCGGCATTCCGCTGGTCTGGGGCTGTGTCATCACCGCGTTTGACGTCATGATCGTGCTGCTGCTGCAGCACCGCGGTTTTCGGCACATCGAGGCACTGGTGATCGCGCTGATCCTGACCATCGGCGGCTGCTTTGCCGTGGAACTGTTCGTGGCCAAGCCGGATCTGGGCGGGGTGATGGCCGGGTTCATTCCGCGGCTGGAGATCCTGCGGAATCCCGAGATGCTGTACGTCGCGATCGGCATCCTCGGGGCCACGGTGATGCCGCACAATCTCTACCTTCATTCATCGATCATCCAGACCCGGAAGTTCCTGCAGAATTCGGCGGGCAAGGCCGAGGCGATCAAGTTCGGCGCGATCGACTCCACGTTTGCCCTGATGTTCGCGCTCTTCATCAACGCCGCCATTCTGGTGCTGGCGGCGGCGGCGTTTCATGGCAACGGCCATGAGCAAGTCGGCGAGATCCAGGAAGCTTATCACCTGCTCGACGGCGTGCTGGGGGTCACCTTCGCGAGCACGCTGTTTGCCCTCGCGCTGCTCGCCTCCGGGCAGAACTCCACGCTCACCGGGACGCTGGCCGGGCAGATCGTGATGGAGGGATTTCTCAATATCCGCCTGCGCCCCTGGCTGCGGCGGCTGATCACGCGGGCCATCGCCATCGTCCCGGCCGTCGTGATCATCGGCGTTTACGGGGAAGCCAAGAGCACCCAGTTGCTGGTCGGCAGCCAGGTGTGTCTGAGCATGCAGCTTGGCTTCGCGTGCTGGCCGCTCATGCGCTTCACGGGGGATCGCGCCAAGATGGGTGAGTTTGTCAATTCCTGGTGGATCAGACTCCTGGGGTGGGGCACCACGCTTGTCATTATTGTGCTGAATGTGAAACTGCTTGCCGACATCCTGTTGCCGGACCCGTGGACCCAATGGCTCTACACCCATCTCGGCCTGCCCCCTTCCACCTAAACCAGGTTTCCCATGTATCATAAAATCCTCGTCGCTTTGGAGAACGGCCGGGCGGACGACACGCTGGTGCCGCACATCGCGGAGCTGGCCCGGCGACTGGGCTCGGAGCTGCTGCTGGTGCATGTGGCCGACGGCTGGGCGGCGCGGAATTTCGACCAGCTCAAGCTGGCTGCCTCGGCCGAGATGAAGGCGGATCAGGCCTACCTCGACAGCGTGGCGGAGCGGCTGCGGAGCGCCGGGTTGAAGGTGACCAGCGAGCTGGTGCTGGGAAATCCGCCGACGGAAATCCTGAGGACGGCCGAGGCCCGCGCCTGCGACCTCATCGCGATGACGTCGCATGGCCACAAGCTGATCGGTGATTTCTTCCTTGGCAGCACGATCGACAAGGTGCGGCACAACACGACGATTCCCATTCTGGTGGTGCGGGCGGGCAGCGGCACCGCGACCCCGTTCGCCTGATTTGCTCCACGACTGGGTGATGGAAGAGCGTGTGCCAGCTGACTTCGAGATTGGACGTTGGAAGTACAGTGTTCCAAGTTGGTGTGATCTCCGATGCTCATCGACAGCCACGTTCATCTCTATCCGCCGGTGGTGAACCGGGACCCGGCCGGGTGGGCGAAGCGGCAGGGCGAACCGCACTGGGCGCTGCTCAGCACCCGTCGTCGTCAGGATGGCCGGGCGGTGCAGGGATTCCCTGATGTGGCGGCATTGCTCCGCGCCATGGACGCGGCGGGGATCGCGCAGGCTGTGCTGCTCGGCTGGTACTGGGAACGGCCGGAAACTTGCGCGCTGCAAAACCGCTTTTATGCGCGCTGCGTGCGGGCGCATCCCGACCGCCTGGCGGCGTTCGCCACGGTTCATCCGGCCGCCGGACGAAAGGTGGCAATGGAAGAGGTGCGCCGGGCCGAAGGGGAAGGACTGAGTGGGCTGGGTGAACTCTCGCCGCATTCCCAAGGGTATAAGGTCAGCGATGCCACCTTTGGGGCGGTGCTGAGGCTCGCGGCCAGGCTCAAGCTGCCGGTTAATCTGCATGTGACGGATCCGGACAGCCGGCAGTATCCTGGCCGGGTCGCCACGCCGTTGAAGGATTTCATGTGGCTGACGCGAACCTACCCGGAGACGACGTTCATTCTCGCGCACTGGGGCGGCCTGCTGCCGTTGCGTCACCCCGCGATGCTGAAACTCACGAATGTGCACTACGACACGGCCGCATCGCCTCTCTTGTACGACGAAGGGATCTGGCGGCGATTCCTGGCGCTGGTGCCGCCGGAGCGCGTGCTGTTCGGCTCGGATTATCCGCTGAATGTCTATCCGCGCCTGGATGCGCAGCCGGCCATGGCGCGGCTGGTGGCCGAGCTGCACCGGAGCGGATTGACGGCGGATCAATTGCGCGCCGTGGCCGGCAGAAACATGGTGCGGTTGCTCAAGCGCTGAGAATTACCGCGAAGGGCACGAAGCCCAAGCCACCTGTTTTCTACCGCAAAGAGCGCGAAGGACGCGAAGACTGAAGGCTGATTGCTTGGCCCGGAGCTGCGCGTCCTTCGCGCATTTTGCGGCAAAATGTATGGATCGGGCGGACCGACCTTCGCGTGCTTCGAGCCCTTCGTGGTGAAAATTGGATTTTCGCCGATCAAGGCGCGGGTGGGACGCCGGGGTGGTTGGGCCCGAAGTGCAGCAGGATCACCAGCGGTTCGCACGGGCTCGCGTTCACGATGCGGAGGCCGGCGCGGGCGGCCGCTTCGCTTACGAAGAATTCGTCGGCACTGGGCTGACCGTAGCGGAGCATCGTGGCCGACTCGACGGGGAACGCTCCGAACCGCCCGTGTCCCTGGATCGCGATGCAGCCGAAGGCGACGGGTTCGACCAGTGTGACGCTGCCGCCGGGTGGCAGGGTGAATTCCTTGGCGCTGAAGTACGGATTGCCGTAGGTGATCCAGGCCACGCTCGCGGGCGCCGGTGCGGCGGAATCGGGCAGAGGCGGACGGAAATAATGCCGTTTATAATGGGGATCGGTGTTCTTCTCCCAATCCATCAGGGAGAGAAGCGTGTCGAGATCGGTGCGCCCGGGCGGGCAGTTCTCGTCGAGAAAGGAGCGGGGATAGATCTCGCCGGCGACGATGTTTTCATGGACGGAATTGACGTCGCTGTTCCACTGCGGCTCGTAGGTCAGGACGGAACCGGGGGCGTGAACCACACCGGGCGGCGTGTACCAACCGGTGCCGAGTTCGATCCGATAGGCGCGGGACAGCTCGGTGATGCGGGTGTCGCCGGCCTCGAAGCGCGCGAGGCGCTCGCGCACCTCGGCCGGCGTGCAATCGGGATCGTAGCCGAAATAGGTGTGGGGAAACGTGCCGAGGTGGTTGTTCAGCTGGCGCGGGAAAAAATAGGCCTCGGGCTTGCCGAGGCGCCCGATGGCGGCGGCCGCCTCGAAGCCGAGATGAAGGTGGTGGAACAGCGGGGTCTGGTAGTCGAAGAACTTGGAATAGACCGGCCAGCCGCCGTGCTGGCGCATGAGTTCCTCGCCCACAAGGGCCGTGCCCAGCTCGGCCTGGGCGGCGGCGAGCGTGAACTTCTCCTCCATCCGGCCGGACAGGGGCAGGACCTGGCTCAGGCCCTCGTCCGCCGCGGCGAGCGGGCCGTTCATGCAGCGGATGACCGAACTGAACCAGCGTTCCTTGATCGAGCCGCGCGCGGTGCCGAGGGCGTAATAGTCGTCCGGGTGGAGCCGGAGACGCCGGCCGGCCTGACCGAAGCGGCGGGGTACAAAAATGGGCATCAGGCGCAGGACGCCCTGCCCTTGATCGAAGGTGGAGTGGATGCGCGTGCGCTGGCTCATGGGGTCGGGGTGGCGGCAGGCTGGGGATTTTAGCGGCCGGCGCAACCTTTCCAGCCTCCTGGCGTCGCATGGCGTTCACGTCATTGCGGCCAGTGTCGGCGGCTGTTACATGGGTCGCCGGCTCGGGCAGCTTGACAGAGCCCATGAGACCACTGGGCTCTGTGGGTGGGCGACCACGACCTGAAGTCCTGTGCTCAGTCCGGAGGGCAGCGTCACGGGCAGCGTCAGGACAGGCAGGCCGCCGATGCTGGCGGGAGCGGTTAGGGCAAGGATCCGGGTCCGGTTCGCCGCGGTGCAGTCGGCCTTGGTCAGGGCGGCGAAGGGCGAGGCGGGCAGCATCAGGAAATCGTACTGGCGGAAGAACTGGCTGAATGCATCCCGGATCGTGGCGGTGGCCAACCGGGCGTCTGCGCGCTGTGCTGGGGTCAGAGCGTGCACGCGGTTCAGGCGCTGCCAGACGCCAGGGTCGTAGCGTTCGCGAAAGCGCCCGGCCCAGGGGCGGTGCACGGCCCAGGCTTCGTCGGCGACCGTGGTGTTGTAGGCGTCAACGCTGGCGGAAAAGGCCGCGAGCAGGGCGTCCCGGGTCGCGGCATCGGCGGACGGGCCAAGAGTCCTGGCAGCCTGGCGGCAGGCCTGAGCGACCTCGGGATCGAGTCCGGGCAATTCGAGATAGCAGCCCGTCGGCTCAGCCCGGCTGGGATGAACACCGACCAGCGCGCCGATCGCGGCCTTCATGTCGGCGGCGTCAGCCGTGAACCAGCCGGCGGTGTCAAAGCTCGGAGCGAGGGGAAATGCGCCGGCGATCAGCGCGTCGCGGGGCGCCAGCCGAAATCCAAACAGCCCGCAAAAGGCGGCGGGCAGGCGCACGGAGCCGCCGGTGTCACTGCCGATCGCCAGCGGGCCAATGCCCGCGGCGACGATGGCCGCCGAGGCGCTGCTGGAACCGCCGGTGGTGCGGCCGGGGAAGCGCGGGTGTTCGCAATCGCCATAGTGCGGGTTCTCCCCGGTGATCCCGTAGGCGAATTCGTGCAGGTGGGTCCGGCCGGCCAGAACCCCGCCGGCGTCGCGCAGGGCACGGACCATGGCGCTGTCGTGCTCCGGGGACGGGAGGACCTCCGGCAGGAAGGTCGAGCCGGCGAACATCGGCTGCCCGGCCACCGGATAAAGGTCCTTCAGGAAATAAGGCACGCCGCCCAGCGGCGCGTTTCGTGACGCTCGGGCGAAGGCCTCCGCGAGGGCGGGCTCGGGGGCCAGGGCGGCGAGGACCGCGCGTTGCTGGACGGGAGCCAGCCGGGTGGAGACGCGGTGGTGCACCTCGCGGGCGGCTTGCTCCGGGGTGAATTGCTGCCACTCGGGAAACGTCATGCGGCGAGATTTAGGGAGGGCAGGGCCGGGGGCAACTCCTGGCGGCAGCCGGATTCCGGACGGTCATCATTTCGCGGTGCCGCAGAGGAGCGCCGAATGCCGGTACCGTGGTTGAATTGACGGGCTTGCGGGGTAGGGCGGATTCTCCGGATGAGCCGTTATGTCGAGTTGAGTGACGGTTCATCCGGAGGATTTTCCCTGGCCAAAGTCGAACGATCGATGGGCTCTCACTTGGGGCTCGCGCTGCGCGGCCGGCGGTTTCCAATGTGGGCATGCGTCGCGCTGTCCAGACGGTCTCCGGCTTGGTTCTGTTGCTCCTCACGATGGCGGGCTGTGCCCGGCAGGAAACCGCCGGTGCGCCCGCGGCGGGATTGCGGAAGGTCGTGCTGCAGACGGACTGGTTTCCCCAGGCGGAGCACGGCGGCTTTTATCAGGCGCTCGCAAAGGGCTATTATCGCGAGGCCGGTCTCGACGTGGAGATCCGGCCGGGCGGGCCGGGCATGTCCATCAAGCTGGATGTGGTGAAAGGCGCGGCGGATTTCGGCCTGTATCGCAGCGATGATATCATCGTGGCCGCGAGCCGCGGCCTGCCGTTGATGATCGTGGCCGCGGTGCTGCAGCACGATCCGGAGGGGTTGCTCGTGCATGACGCCAGCCCGGTCCGGACGCTTGCCGACCTGAACGGCCGGAGCGTGATCGCGCCGCCCAGCATGACGTGGATTCCCTACGTGCAGAAGAAGTACGGGATCAAATTCGACCTGCGGCCGCTCAATTACGGCCTCACGGTTTTCCTCGGGGACAAGGACGCGATCCAGCAATGCCTGATGACGAGCGAGCCGTTTTTTGCGCGGCAACACGGGGCGAAGGTCCGCGTGGTGCGCATCGCGGATTCAGGCTATGATCCCTATCACACGATCATGTGCCGCCGGGAGCTGGCGCGAAAGAGTCCGGAGGTGGTACGGGCGTTTCTCGCGGCTTCGATCCGGGGATGGCATGACTACCTCGAAGGCGATCCGACCCCGGCGTTCGAGCTCATCCTGAAACGCAACACCCAGATGACGACGGATCAGCTCCGGTTTTCGCGGGGGGAGTTGATTGCGAACGCGCTGGTGACGGGCAACCGGGCCCAGGGCGAGGGGATCGGCCAGCTTTCCCTCGAGCGCATCCAGCGGCAGATTGCGACGGTGCGGGAGTTCGGGCTTCTCGAGAAGCCGGTGACCCTGGCCAGCGTGGTCAGCCGGGCGTTTCTGCCGCCGGCGGTCGCGCGCTGATAACCTTTGTCACCGCGCAGTTTTCTCCCCAAATCCATCCCATGAATCCTGAAGCCAAACTGGCCGAACTCGGCCTCACGCTCCCGAATCCGCCTGCCGCCGCGGGCAGCTATGTGCCCACCGTGCGCACGGGGAACCTGCTCTATTGCGCCGGAACCATCTGCATGGTGGCCGGCCAGATGACGCACACCGGCCAGGTGGGCAAGGAGCAGACCATCCAGACGGCCAACAAGTCGGCGGAGATCTGCGCCCTGAACACGCTGGCCAACATCAAGGCGGCGGCCGGTTCCCTGGACCGGGTGGCCCGGATCGTGTTCGTCAGCGGCTTCGTGAACGCCGTGGACGGCTTCGCCGACAGCCCGGCGGTGATCAACGGCGCCAGCGACCTGTTCCTGAAAGTCTTCGGCGAGGCCGGCAAGCATGCCCGCGCCGCCGTGGCGGTCAACGGCCTGCCCAAGGGCTCAACGACCGAGGTTCAGGTCGTGGTCGAGCTGAAGAGCTAGGCCTGCGCTTCTACCCCAATCCCATACCCCACGATGAAACGGTTCGCCGCCCTTCTCGGCGCGACGGCGTTCGCTGCCGCGGCCTTGGCCCAAACCTACGACATTGCCGTCGTGCCGAAGGGCACGACGCATGAGTACTGGAAATCCATCCATGCGGGCGCCCTGGCGGCCGCGGCCGAACTCAAGGCCGAGGGCGTGACGGTGAACGTGATCTGGAAGGGTCCGCTCCGCGAGGACGACCGGGAGCAGCAGGTGCAGGTGGTGGAGAATTTCACGAGCCGCCGGGTGAGCGGTCTGGTGCTCGCGCCGCTGGACGCGCGCGCCCTCATCGCGCCGACGGAGGCGGCCGTGCATGCGGGCATCCCGGTGGTGATCATCGATTCCGGGCTGAACTCTCCGGCCCCGGTGAGCACGGTCTCGACGGACAACTATCAGGGCGGCGTGCTGGGGGCGCGCCGGCTGGGCGAACTGCTGGGCGGAAAGGGCAACGTCATCCTGCTCCGGGTGCTGGGAGGCTCGACCAGCACGGAACAGCGCGAGGCGGGGTTTCTCGACACGATAAAAAAGGAATTTCCCGCCATCCGGATTCTCTCCAGCGACCAGCACGCCGGCGCCACCCGTGACACGGCTTACCGGACTTCACAGAATCTGCTCAATCGCTTCGGCCGCGAGGTCGCGGGCATCTTCGCCCCCAATGAATCCTCGGCCACCGGCATGCTGCTCGCGCTGAAGGATGCAGGCCTGGCGGGGGGCAGGGTGAAGCTGGTCGGCTTTGACAGCGGGACGCAGACGGTGGCCGCGCTCAAGTCGGGTGATTTGCAGGGTCTCGTCGTCCAGAATCCGTTTCGGATGGGTTATCTTGGGGTGAAGACCGTGGTGGCCAGCCTGCGGGGCGCGAAGGTCGAGAAACTGATCGATACCGGCTGCGGACTGGTGACCCAGGCGAACATGGAGCAGCCGGCGATGGCGGACCTGCTGCACCCGCCGCTGGAGAAGTATTTGAAGTGAAGGCCATGTCGGCGAGGACATGCGGAGCACGGCGGGTCTGTGACCCGCTTTACTCGGCGCTGAAGGCGGGTCAAAGACCCGCCCCACCGTCAACCGAATGACGACTACCCGGCTACGCCTTTCCGGCATTCGCAAGGCCTTTGGCGCCACGCAGGCGCTGCGGGATGTCTGCCTCGAGCTTGCGGGCGGGGAAGTGCATGCGCTCGTCGGCGAGAATGGCGCCGGCAAGAGCACACTGATGAATGTCCTCAGCGGCGGGTGTGCCGCTGATGGCGGGGTGATGGAACTGGACGGGTCGCCCTACGCGCCGCGCGACACCCTTGAGGCCCGGCGTCGCGGGGTCGCCATGATCCACCAGGAGCTGAGCCTCGCGCCGCACCTCAGTGTCTGGGAGAACATCATGCTTGGCGCGGAGCCACAGCGGGGCGGCTGGCTGAACCGGCGGGAAGCCAAGGCGCAGGCGCGCGCGGCACTGGCCCGCCTCGGCTATGAACACCTTGCGCTCGACCGGCGGGCCGGGGGCTTCTCGATCGCCGAGCAGCAGATCATTGAGATTGCCCGGGCGCTGCGCACGGAGCCGCGCGTGCTCATCATGGATGAGCCGACGAGCAGCCTGGCACAGGCGGACACCGCGCGACTCTTTGCCGTGATCCGCCAGCTGCGAGGTCACGGCGTAAGCGTGATCTACATCAGCCATTTCCTGGAGGAGATCACCCGCCTGGCCGACCGGTACACCGTGCTCAAGGACGGCCAGAGCGTGGGCAGCGGCGAGGTGGCGGGCACGACGCAGGCACACCTGGTCCGGCTGATGGTCGGCCGCGAGGTGACGGAGCTGTACCCGGCGCGGGCGGCCCGGCCGGGGCCGCCGGTGCTCGAGGTGCGCGGCCTGAGGGCCGGGCCACGCCTGCGCCGGGCGGACTTGACGGTGGCGGCGGGCGAGATTGTCGGCGTGGCCGGACTCATCGGCGCCGGCCGCACCGAATTGGTGCGGGCGCTGTTCGGGCTGGACCGGAGCACTGGCGGGACGGTGGTGCTGGAAGGCCGGGAAGCGGCCGGCCGGACGCCGGGAGCGGGCTGGCAGTCCGGCCTTGGCTTCCTGAGTGAGAACCGCAAGGAGGAAGGCCTCATGCTGGCGCTCTCCGTGGCCGAGAACGTGGTGCTGCCGAAGCTCGGGAAATTCGGCCGCCTGGGCTGGCTGAATCGCCGCGGCATGGAGACGGCAGCGGGCGCCTGGATCGGTCGGCTCGGGGTCAAGGCCCGCGGCCCGGCGCAGCGGGTGGCGGAACTCTCCGGCGGCAACCAGCAGAAGGTGGCGTTGGCGCGCCTGCTGGAATATCCGGCGCGGATTTTCCTGCTGGACGAACCGACCCGCGGCATTGATGTCGGCAGCAAGGCGCAGATCTACGAGCTCATTGCCGGGCTGGCGCGCGAGGGCCGGGCGGTGGTGCTGGTGAGCTCCTACCTGCCGGAACTGTTCGGCATGTGCGACCGCATCGCGGTGATGTGCCGCGGCGAACTCGTGGACTGCCGGCCGCGCAGTGCCTGGACGGAGCCTTCGCTCATGGCCGCGGCGGTGGGCGGTGCGGCCTGAATTTCCCCATGAACACCCGATCCCTGCTCGCCAAGCTCGGGCCCTTCCTCGGGCTGCTGCTGGTGATTGCGCTCTTCTCGATCCCCCCGGAAGTCCGCGGATATTTTCTCACTTACGCCAATTTCAAGATCATCCTGACCCAGACGGTGATTGTGGCCGTCGGCGCGCTGGGCATGACGCTGATCATTGTGAGCGGCGGCATCGACCTCAGCGTGGGCTCGGGCATTGCCTTCACCAGTGTGGTGGGCGCGCTGCTGATCCAGCGGGGCTGGCCGACGGTAGCGGTGGTGGCGGCGGTCGTGGCCTCGGGCGCGGGCATCGGGCTGCTCAACGGGGCGGCCATCGCCGGACTGCGGATGATGCCCTTCATCATCACGCTGGGCATGCTCGGGGTCGTGCGCGGGGCGGCCAAGTGGCTGGGTGGAAATGAAACGGTCAATTATGATGCGTCGGCGATCAACAACTGGATGACGACGCCGGACCCGTTCGGCTGGTCGCTGCCGGCGGGCGCGTGGGTGGCGGTGACGGCGGCGATCGGAACGGCGGTGATGCTGCGGCAGACGGTGTTTGGCCGACATATCTTTGCCCTCGGGTCGAATGAAGCCACGGCGCGGTTGTGCGGCGTGCCGACGGTCCGGACGAAGATCCTGATCTACACGGTTGCGGGGGCGTTTTTCGGGCTGGCGGGGCTGATGCAGCTCTCCCGCCTGCGGCAGGGCGACCCGACGGTGGCGGTGGGCCTGGAACTCGACATCATCGCCGCGGTGATCATCGGTGGCGCCAGCCTGAGCGGCGGGATGGGCACGGTGCTGGGCTCGATGATCGGGGCGCTGATCATGGCGGTGCTGCGCAACGGATCGCAGCAGATGGGCTGGCCGACGTATTTCCAGGAAATCATCATCGGGCTGGTGATCATTGCGGCGGTGTTCCTGGACCGGCTGCGGCAGTCCCGGAGCGCATGACCGCATCCCCGCGTCCGGGGAAGGGCCCCGCGGGGGACGCCGGGCGCCGTTACCCCGGCCTGGACCTGCTGCGGGCGGTCGCGATCCTCTGGGTCATGCTCTTCCACGCCATGACGGAAGGGCTGGGCCGTCCGCTGCGGCCGGTCGGTGACCTCGGATGGATGGGGGTTGATTTGTTCTTTGTCCTGAGCGGCTACCTGATCGGATCGCAGCTGTTGAAAGTCCATGCGCGCGGTGAGGCACCATCGGCCGGATCGTTCTACCGGCGGCGGGCGTTCCGGATCCTGCCGGCCTACTGGGTGGTGCTGGGCTGCTATTACCTGTTCCCGGCGGCGCGAGAGGCGCCGGGAATTCAACCGGCGTGGCAATTCCTGACCTTCACCGAAAACCTGCTCGTCGATTATCAGCATAACCGGGCATTTTCCCATGCGTGGTCGCTCTGCGTGGAGGAGCATTTTTATTTGCTCGTACCGCTGCTCATCCGGCTGCTGATGCGGCGGTCCTCGTGGAAGCTCTCGGTCGCGGTGGGTGCGGGCATTTTCCTGGGGGGGATAGTCCTGCGGACCTGGATCTGGCGCTACGGATTGGAGGGTGGCGCAGTGCTCATCACGCAGCCATCGCGGTTCGTTGAACTGATTTACTACCCGACCTATGTGCGGCTGGACGGCCTGACGGCGGGCATGGTCATGGCGACGGTCCAGTGGTTCAGGCCGGAGTGGTGGCGGCGTGCGATGGACCGGCCCTACCGGCTGTTCGGGGCCGGCGCGGCGGGGATGGCGGCCGCCATTGGACTGACCGGGAGCCGGACGGGATTCGGGGGATGTGTCTTCGCGTTTCCGCTGCTGGCGGTGAGCATGGCCCTGATCGTCGCGGCGGCTGTCAGCCCGAAAAGCCTGCTGGACCAAGTCCGTGTGCCGGGCGCCGGGGCGATCGCAACGATCACGTTCAGCCTGTATCTGAGCCACAAGATGACATGGCAGGTCGTCCGGACGCACCTGCCGGATCTCGTCGCGGACGGGGGCTGGCGGGCGTTTGCGGTGTATGCGACGGCGGCGCTGGGAGTGGGGGCCGCACTGTATTTCCTAGTCGAGCGTCCGTTTCTGCGGATGCGCGACCGGCTGTGGGATCGGCGAGCGCCGGCCAAGGCTTTCGGGTTGAGCTTGGGAAAGGGCGAAGCGGGTAGGGCGCGTTATCCCTGACGCGCCGCATTCGGCCGAAGACGGCGCGAAAGACAATTCAATCCTTCAGCCGAAAAGCACGATCCCGCCCGCGGCGGGCCAGGGATAACCCGCCCTACCTTAGGACAGCTGCTTGACGAGGACCTTGGCGTTGCGGCCGCTGTCGTCGTAGAGCTTGAGGCGGGCCTCGGGGAGGACCTCCTTGGTCGTCTCCTCGAACCCGAGCACATTGGAAAAGAAGCCGAAGCTCTGGGTGGAGAGGGCAATGACGCGCGTGGCGCCGCGCTCCTTGGCCATCAGGCAGGCGTACTCGACCATCTTCTTGCCGATGCCCCGGTTGTGGTAGAACGGCAGGACATAAAGCGAACCCACCTCGGCGAGCTCGGGCATGTCGGGATAAAAGTAGAGGGTAACGCAGGCGATGATGTTCTCGTCGATCTCGAACACGAAGAACTGGTCGATGTTTTTCTCGATGGCCTGCTGGGTGCGGTGGATGAGCTCCTCGCGGCGGACGGCGTTGCGCGTGAGGTTGTAGATCAGGCGCACGTCACTCCGCTTGGCCTGGCGGATCTGCTGGTAGTCGTTGCCGTACACGAGCGAGCCGACGCCCTCGCTCGAGAAAATCTCATTGATGAGGCCGTCGAAGATGCGGCCGTCGACGATGTGGACGCGCGGGGTGCCGGTTTCGATGGCCTTGACGGCGTGCGCGGCCTTGCTGCGGGCGGGCTCGGCAATCAGCTCGGGCTTGTCCTTCAGGATGGTGCGGAGCGCGTCGACCGAGATTTCGCGCCTGACCTTGCCATCGATCTCCAGCCCGCCGGACGGCGTGAGGTAGATGATCTTGGTGGCATGCAGGGCTTCGGCGAGTTCGGCGGCGAGGAGGTCGGAATTGACGCGGAGGGACTTGCCATCCGGACCGAAGGCGACGGGCGAGACGATGGGCACGACCTGCTTGTCGATGAGCTCGCTGATGAAGTCCTTGTCGATGCGTTCCACCCGGCCGGTGAACTGCTGGTCGACGCCCTTGATGATACCGACCGGAAGCGCGCGGATGGAATTGGTCAGCACGCACTTCAAGCTGTTTTGGGTCAGGCCCTCCAGGAGCGCGTGGGAAACGCGCGAGGAGGCGCGGATCGCGAGGTCGAGCGTGGCGGCGTCGGTGAGGCCGGTGCCGTAGGCGTCGGTGATCGGGACATTACGGAGGGCGGCGAGATCAATGAGCTGCTGGCCGATGCCGTGCACGAGCAGGACCTTGATGCCGAGGCTGCGGAGGACGGCGATGTCCACGAGCAGGTTGCCCAGGTTCTCGTCGGCGACGATCGCGCCATCCATGGCGATGATGAAAATCTGGCCCTGGAAACGCGGCACGTACTTCAGGATCCCGCGGAGATCCGTGGGCTTGATCGTCGTGGCGATGGCGCTGGACGCAGGAGGCGGGGTGGAATGGCCGTTGCCGGTGCTCATCAAGGGTGGTGGGAGGCGCTGTTCTCGACGATGCGGCGCGGCGCGTCAATGCACTTGCAGCGTCCAGGCCTTCGAGGCGCGGGCGCCGACCAGGGTGATGTGATACTGGCCGGGTTTCAGCGCGCCGGCCGGCACGGTGAGCCGGATGACATTTTCCCGGGTGCGGGAGAGCAGGCCGCCGGCGAGGTGGTCGTAGTCGGGCGTGACGACAATCTCGCCGTCACGCACGTAGAGTTCGGCGCCCGCGAGCTGCTGCTTGTTGTCGGGCAGCGTGCAGCGGAATCCGATGGCATAGGCGAACAGCGAGTTGACGGCCGGCGCGGCGGTCACGCTGACAATCTCGGCGGGAAGCTTCGGCTGGTCGATGAGGGTGTCGCGCAGCGCGGCCGGGAGACCGGCGGGCGCGCTGGAGACAGCCGCGGCGGGGCCGGCGGGCGCCTGATCCACCGGCAACTCGGCGTCGAGCGTGATGCGCTGGTAGCCGGCGTCGAGGAGGCGCACGGTGTTCGCGTGGTCCTTGATGTCGGCGTAGGCCCGAAACGCCGGCCCGGCCTTGCGGTAGTGCAGGTTCAGGTAGGTGTAGATCCCGAGGCTGAGGAGGATCGCGAGGACGATCCACTTCATGGGCCAGGGCTGGCGGGTGCGGGCGGCGGGCATGGACGGGGCGGGATTAACTCCGGCCCGGGACGCGGTCGCAAATAAATTTGCGCCGGTGCGGGCGCGGTGTTTCGTTGGCGAGCTCCATGAAATTCTGGTCGCAGTACTTTATCCCCACGCTGAAAGAAAGCCCGGCGGACGCCGAAATCGCCTCGCACAAGCTGCTGATCCGCGCGGGACTCGTCCGGAAACTGGGCGGCGGCCTCTACACCTACCTGCCGCTGGGGCTGCGGGTCATGCAAAGGCTGACCCAGATCTGCCGGGAGGAGATGGAGCGGGCGGGCGGCATCGAGCTGCAGATGCCGCACCTGCATCCGGCGGAAAACTGGCAGCAGGGTCCGCGCTGGCCGGCGGCGCGCGAGATCATGTTCCGCGCGGACAGCGCCGGGGACGGGAAACGCGCGCCGCGCGAGCCGGAGTTTGTGCTCGGGCCGACGCACGAGGAAGTCATCACGCCGCTGGTGAAGGCCGAGATCACGAGCTACCGCGACCTGCCGAAGAATTTCTTCCAGATCGCGACCAAGTTCCGCAATGAAATCCGCCCGCGCTTCGGCCTGATGCGGGCGCGCGAGTTCGTGATGATGGACGCGTATTCCTTCGACACGACCGACGACGGGGCGATCCGGAGCTACCAGGCGATGAAGGGCGCCTACGAGGCGTTCTTCCGGCGCATCGGCGCGACCGCGATCGCGGTGGAGGCCGACACCGGCGTGATGGGCGGAAGCTTTTCGCACGAGTTCATGGTCCCGGCGGAGATCGGCGACGACGACGTGATCTACAACGAGGAGAGCGGCTACGCGGCCAACCGGGAAAAGGCGACGAGTGCGCTGGTGCCGGCCGACCTGAAGGACGCGGCCCCGGCGGGTGCGCTGGAAGAATTCGCGACACCCGGCGTGGTGACGATCGCGGCCCTGGCGGCGCCGCCGTATGCGGTCGCGGCGGACCAGCAATTCAAGACCCTGGTGTACATGGGCGACGGGAAGCCCTTCTTGGTGATCGTGCGGGGTTGCGACGAACTGGAGGAAGCGAAGCTGGGCTCGCTCGGCTTCACGGTTTTCCGGCCGGCGACGCCGGAGGAGATCGAGCCGGTCATGGGCGCGAAGCCCGGCAGCCTGGGCGCGGTGAAGGGCTCGATCCGGGAGCCCGCGGCCCTGGCGGGAATTTTTGCGGACCACGCCATCCGGCTGGTGGGCAACGGGGTGACGGGCGCGAACAAGGACGGGTTCCACCTGCGCCACGTCAACGTGGGGCGCGACCTCGCGATCACCCGGTTCGGCGATTTCCGGCGGGTGCGTCCGGGCGAGCCGGACCCGAAGTCGGGCCAGCCATTGAAGGTGCGGCGCGGCATCGAGGTCGGGCACATCTTCAAGCTCGGCACGAAGTATGCCGAGAAATTCGGCGCGACCTACACGGATGACCAGAAGCAGAATCATCTCATGGTGATGGGCTGCTATGGCATCGGCATCAGCCGCACGCTGCAGGCGATCATCGAGCAGGGGCACGATGCCGACGGCATCGTCTGGCCGTGGGCAATCGCACCGTTCCAGGTACTGATCTGCGTGCTCGATCCTCAGCTGCCGGAGGCGATGGACCTCGCGCGCGCGCTGGCGGCGGCGGCGGAACAGGCGGGGGCGGAGGTGCTGATCGATGACCGCGCGGAGCGTCCGGGCGTCAAGTTCAAGGACGCCGACCTGATCGGCGTGCCGCTGCGGCTGACCATCGGCGGCAAGGGCCTCAAGGAAGGCATCATCGAGCTGAAGTGGCGCACCCAGAAGGACGTGGCCAAGGTGGCGCTGGCCGAGGCGGCCGCGCGGGTCACGGCGGCGGTGCGCGAGGCGCAGGCGAAGGCATGACGAAAGTCCAGGCCAAGACCCAGGGGACGCCCGCGCCGCAGGCGGAGACCGAACTCGCCCTGCAGGGCGCGTGGCGCGTGGTCGTGCTGAACGACCCGGTCAACCTCATGTCGTACGTGGTGCTGGTCTTCAAGAAGGTCTTCGGGTTCGACGAGCACACGGCGCGGCGGCACATGCTGGAAGTGCATGAGCAGGGCCGGTCGGTGGTCTGGAGCGGGCTGCGCGAGAAGGCCGAGGCCTACGCGTTTACGTTGCAGCAATGGCATCTCACGGCCGTGCTGGAGTCCGATGAAGCGCATTGAAGTCAAGCTGGCCCTGTCCGTCGTCGCCCCGCTGCTCGACGTGATCAAGGCCATGGCCGACAGCCTGCGGCGCAGCCTCGCGGCCCCGCTCGGGCTCACGGACCTCGACGCCGAGTTTGGCTCGGCCTGGACGGACGAGCTGATGACGGCGCAAAACGAGGACGTGCAGGCGCTGCTGGCCCTGTTCAACGACGAGTTCTTTGCCGACGGGGTGATCGCCTTCGACGAGGGCAACGCCGAGCGGATTGTCCGGGCGACCGCGGCGGTGCGGCTGCGGTTGCGCGAGTATTACCTGAAGCCGCTGGGCGACGAGACGCTTGAGAGCGGCAACGTGGAGCTGGAGCAGCTGGACGAGCCGCTGCGGAAGGCGTTCATGTGCTACCTGTTCCTGGCGACGATCCAGGAGCTGATCATCCAGCACCTGGATTCTAGCATCCTGGAGTCGTGAGTGCCGGGAAGCACGAAGGCTGAAGTTCGAAATTCGAAGGAATTTCCGACCAATCCGGAGCGGGCGAATCAGGGAAGATCCGGCGAAACTGATGGTGGCGCAGATTGCTAGTCTTGGATTTCAAAAGATTGAAGGCCTGAGCTCCCTCGAATTTCGAATTTTGACCTTCGTGCTTCCGCTGGCCCTCCAGCGGGCTCGTGATTGGCATTTGACGGGAGCGGTGGGGGACCTACCTTCCTTCCCGACACCCTGCAGTGTTCGAGGTGCTTTCAATAACTGCTCTTTGCCTTGAAATTATCACGGGAGCTGAACCCGCCGCGGAAGATGCTAGGCCGTAAACCGGAAAGCAGACGCTGTGGAGGAGGCGCCCACCTTAACTTAAAAAGGTCCTGAGCCTTTGGGCATACGGCACACGCGGGGCGTCACTCTTTATCACCATGGACCCGGTCTACTATAAAATCCTCCACGTCTTCTCGCTGCTGGTGCTCACCGCCTGGACCTTTGCGGCCTTCGCCAACCCGGCGCCCGAAACCCGCCGGCAGACGCTCATCGTCGCAGGCATCGCCAGCCTGCTGATGCTGATCAGCGGGTTTGGCATGGTGGCAAAACTGTATGACGGCCATTTTGCCGGCTGGATGATCGTGAAGCTGGTGTGCTGGCTGGTCTTCTCCGCGCTGGCCGGGCTGGCCTACCGCCGGCCGCACCTGCGGGGAAAGTTCTCCCTGATCGGATTTTCCGTGCTGCTGGTCGCGTTGGTGATGGTTTTCATGCGGCCGGTCTGACCCGGCGGGTGCATGGCTGACACGATCTGCGGACTGTGGATCGCCGAGGATGGCCAGGCGCACCTGACGGTGGCGACGCCCGACGGCGGCCGCGCGGAGCGGACCGGGTCCTTCCGGCCCTTTGCCTGGCTCAACGACACGCCGCCGGAGACGAATCTGCACGGACTGAAAATCGAACGCCTGAGCGGCGAGGGGCCGTACGACCGCCTCGCGCACGCCGATGACCTCGGGACCTTCGATGCCTTCATCAAGGAGGCGAAGGAGAAGGTCGGCGTGGATGTCATACGCCCGCTGGAAAGCCAGTTCCTTCTGCAGCACCGGCAGCGGCTCTACGGGGACCTTGGCTTCGGGCAGCTCCGCCGCTGCCAGCTGGACATCGAGACGGCCTCGGAGGACGGCAGCTTCAGCGACGCGAGCAAGCCGGGCGACCGGGTCCTGGCGATCGGGCTGAGACAGGCGGGAAAAAACCGGCTGCTCCTGCTCGAGGCGATGACCGATGCGGCGGAGAAGAAGCTGCTGGAGTCCTTCAACGCGGCGCTGCAGGAGATGGACCCGGATGTGATCGAGGGGCACAATCTCTTCAAATTCGACCTGGATTACCTGCGGCAGCGCAGCCGGCGCCTGAAGGTGCCGCCGGCGTGGGGGCGCTACGGGCAGAAGGCAACGTTCCGCAGCAGCCGGCTCAAGGTGGCCGAGCGGTGGATCGATTTTCCGCGCTGCGACCTGCCGGGGCGGGCGATCGTGGACACCTACCTGCTCGTGCAGCTCTATGACATCACGACGAGGGAGCTCACGGCCTACGGCCTGAAGGACGTCGCGGTTTACTTCGGCATCACCGACGAGGACAGCGCGGACCGCACCTACATCGAGGGCGGCAAGATCCACGCGACGTTCGTGAACGACCGGGCACGGTTCTGCGCCTACATCGAGGACGACCTGCGGGAGACCCAGGGACTCGCGGACCAGCTCCTGCCGACCTATTTCGAACAGGCCCGGACCTTTCCGACGCTGCTGCAGGAGGCGACCCTGCGCGGGGCGACCTCGAAGATCGACCTGCTTTTCCTGGAGGAGTACTACCATGCCCGTCAGGCGTGCCCGCTGCCGCCGGAAGTACAGCCGTTCGATGGCGGCTACACGCGCAGCTTTCAGGAAGGGGTGTTCCGTCACGTCCTGCACTACGACGTGGCGTCCCTCTATCCCAGCCTGCTGCTCAGCATCGCGCGCAACCCGAGGAGCGACACGCTCGGCGTGTTCATCCCGCTGTTGCGCCGACTGCGCGACTACCGGTTGAAATACAAGGGGCTCGCCCGGACGGCGCCCACCGAGGAAGAGCGGGCCGAGGCGCAGGCGCGGCAGGCGAGCTTCAAGATCCTGATCAACTCGTTTTATGGCTACCTGGGCTTTTCCGGGGCGCGGTTTGGCGACGGCGAACTCGCCGCCGAAGTCACGCGCCGCGGGCGGGAGCTGCTGCAGGCCCTGATCGCTGAGTTCGCGAAGCATGACTGCACGATCCTCGAGGCGGACACGGATGGCATCTACCTGGCGTCCGCGCGGTACTATGCGCAACCGGACGACCTGCTGGCACTGGTCGCTCCGATCCTGCCCGCGGGCATCGAGCTGGAGTACGACGGCCGGTACGAGGCGATGTTCTGCTACAAGATGAAAAACTATGCGCTCTATGACGGGAAGAAGATCACGCTGCGCGGGAGTGCGCTGCGGTCGCGGGGTATGGAGCCATACCTGAAGAAGCTGAGCAACCAGCTCATCACCCATTTGCTGGGCGCGTCCCCGGAATCGCCGCTGGCGCTGATCGAGGACTACCGGCAGCGGCTGGCGGCGCGGGCGATGCCGGTGGAGGAATTGGCGAAGAGCGAGACCCTCAACCAGAACCCCGAAGCCTATGAGCGGCTGATGGCGGAGGGTGGCAAGCCGCGGCGGGCCTCGGCCGAGGCGGCGCTGCAGCTAACGCCGCGTCCCCGCATGGGCGAGAGGGTCAGCTACTACATCACGGCCAAGGCGAAGGGCAAGACCAGCGACTGGCAGCGGGCGCGGGCGCTGGCCTTGTACGATGCCGGCACGGCGCCCTATGACCCGGGCTATTACGCGGACAAGCTCGACGACTGGCTGGTTCGGTATGGCAGTTTCCTCGGCGTGAAACCGGCGGCGAGCGATCAGGGCGAGCTGTTTGGCGGGTGACGGGTGCGGGACTGGACGCTGGGCTGAGCTGGCCTATCCCAGTCTGTCATTCTGAGCGGAGCGAAGAATCCTGTTGGGCGAGATCGAATATTCCGGCGCCATCTCGCCGGATGTCAGACCAGTCCTGCGGGCCAGACTTCGCTACGCTCAGAATGACAACGGCCTTGAATGCGGGCACGGGACGTGCCCGCCCACCGCTTACTTGCCGGTGCTGCGCTTGACGACCCAGTCAATGATGGCGGCGTCGTTGCTCTCATGAAGCCAGACCAGGCTCAGGAACTCGGCGGCGAGGATGTCGTTCGTCCGGAGGAAACGCCGATCGCCACCGCAGCTGTACATGAGCGAGGCGGGCATCTCGCCGCGCAGCTTGGCCTTGGCCTTCGGAATGATGCGGGGGAGCCATTCGATGCCCTGAACCGCGGCGGTCTTGGCGGGCAGCTTGGACTCGTCGAGCACGGTGGCCGAGGCGCGGCCGCCCTGCACGTTCAGGAAGTAATCGCGGCGCACCAGCTCGATCGCCAGGGCGTTGTCATACCCGGGTTCGCCACCGTTGAGCTGATCCTCGGCATAGTCGTACAGGTGCTGGGCGGTGATGCCGTTGGCGGCCAGGAAGGCGAGCTGCGCCGCGTCGAAATAGGCGGAGGCGTCGCGCTGGCCCTTGGCGTAGAGCGTGACGGCCTGATCGTAGACGGCGCGGAACTTGGCGGCAAAGTCGTAGTTTTTCATGAGGACTTTGAAACTATGCCAGAAGGCGGCGGCGTGCAACTCGGGCGAGAGGCTGCGGCTCGGCTGTCCGCCCGTAAGGGTGCGGGAGCGCCGGTGGCCCATGGCTGCCTTGCCGAGCAAGGAAACGGAGATCCTTCGGCTTCGTTCAGGATGGGGTGAAGCGGTGGATCACGCCGGGGCGAAATCGATGAGGCGCTTGAAGCGGTCGACCTTGTCGACGACGACGTCGAGGCGGCCGTTGAGGGCGAAGCGCTGCCTGGTGCGCCGGCCGACGAGGGCGGTGCCGTCGTCGCTCAGCATATAATGATCGCCCGTCAGATTGTCGGCAGAGACGAAACCGAAGGTCATCGACTCGAGCAGCTCGATGAAGAAGCCGTTGGCGCGCACATCCGTGATCACGGCGGCGAAGCGGGTGCGGGGTTTCTTGTCCAGTTCCCGCTCGAAGAACTCGAGCAGCTTGATCTTCACGCTCTCGCGCTCGGCCTCGGCGCTGCTGATCTCGGTCAGGCTGAGATGCTCGCCCAGACGCTCGATGTGCGGAAGATCGTAGCCGGCCCCGCGGGCGGAGACCGGATGACCACCGTGCTTCACGAGGTACGACTCGAACACGCGGTGCACGACCAGGTCGGAATAGCGGCGGATCGGCGAGGTGAAGTGGGTGTAGTCCTTCTTGTTCAGGCCGAAGTGCCCGTCGGGGGTCGCGCGGTAGGCGGCCTTCTTCAGGCTGCGGAGCAACTGGGTGCGCAGCGTGTAGCCCTGCGGATGGGTCCGCAGGGTGACCAGCAGCTTCACCAGCTCGGCGCGGACGGTGAGGTCGCCGACTTCGATGCCGAACGTGGCGAGCAGGCTGCGGTATTCCTCCAGTTTCTCGATGTCGGGCTCGTCGTGGACGCGGTAGAGCGAGGGCAGGGAATGGGTGCGGGTCAGGCGCGCGACTGCCTCGTTGGCGGCGAGCATGAACTCCTCGATGAGCTGGTGGCTTTCGTCGTGCTCAATCTTTTCCAGGCGGTCGGCATAGCCGCGTTCGTCCACGAAGATCTTCGTCTCGGGCATGTCGAGATCGAGACTGCCGCCGGTCATGCGGTCCTTGCGCAGCCGGCTGCCGATGGTCCAGAGGGCGCGGATCCACGTCTTCAGGTCGTTGAGCTCGGTGTCGCTCATGTCGCGGAGCGCGCGGCCGGTCGAACCGGTCTGGTGCTTGGGCGGCAGGGGCAGGGCGCGGATGCGCGCGAGATCGTCCTCGAACATGAACGCGTAGGCCTGCTTGTACGTGAGGCGCTTGCGGCTGCGGATGACGGTGTTGGCGTAGGTGGTCTCCTTGATCCGGCCGTGTTTCGTGAAGGTCAGGAAGACGGCCTTGCACAGGCGGTCCTGGGCCTCGACGAGCGAGCAGAGTCCGTTGGAAAGCTTTTCCGGGAGCATGGGGATGACCACGCCGACGAGGTAGGTGGAATTGCCGCGGCGCTGGGCCTCGCGGTCGAGGGCGGTGCCGGGCAGGACGTAATGGGAGACATCGGCGATGTGGATGCCGATCCGCACGTCCCCGCCTTCCAGCGGCTCGTAGGAAAGCGCGTCGTCGAAATCCTTGGCGTCGTCCGGGTCGATGGTGAAGACGGACTTCGCGCGGTAATCGAGCCGGTGGGCCAGGTCCGCCGGCTGGACCGAGTCGGGGATGGCGGCGGCCTCGCGCTCGACGTCGGCGGGGAATTCCGTGGCCAGTTCGTACTTGAGAAAAATCCCGAGGAGCTCCGCGCGCGGCTCGTGGGTCCGGCCAAGCCGGGCGGTGAGGGTGCCGGTGAGGGGATCGCGGCGGTTCTTCCACTCGGCGAGCTGGACGACGACCTTGTCGCCCTCCTTGGGCGCGGGCGTGAGGCCGCTGCGGGCGGGATCGCCGACCATGATCTCGTAGCTGAAGCGCGGGTCGTCGGGCTGGACCACGAACTCGCGCCGGCCGCGGCGGAGGTTGCCCACGATGGTATGCCGGTCGCGTTCGAGGACGCGCACGACGCTGCCGATTTTTTCGCCGGGGCGGCGGCCGCGGCGGCCGGGAGTGATGCGCGCAATGACGCGGTCGCCCGGGAGGGCGACGCCGGTATCCTCGGGAAAGATCTGCACCGAGGGTTCCTTGGCGGCACCCGGGACGTCATCACGGATCACGAAGGCGGAACCGCCGGCGCGGAATTGGATGCGACCGGTCAGCTCATCCTTGCCGAGCTTGGGCGCGGCGGGACTGGGGGAAGGGGCGGGATCAGGCCGGGCGACGGCGGCTTTTTTCGGCTCGGCCCGATGGCCGTGGCCGGAAGGCGTGGCCGCGGATTGAACGGCACCGCGTTTCGTGGGCGTGAAGACCGGGCGGGCGTCCGGGGTGCGCGCGGTCTCGCTTTTGGCGCCGCGGGGGCTGATGCGCCCGTTCCTGGCCCGGACAAACTGGCCGCCCTTCAGGAGCAGCCGGACCTCATGGGCCAGCATGGGGCGCTGTTTCTTAGCGAGACCAAGGCGGCGGGAGAGTTCGAATTCGTTGGCGGGCGAGTAATTTGCCTCGCGCAAATGGGCGAGGAGGCTTTCTCGGAGAGTCATGGGATGATAGCTGCACGGCGCGCAGGCTGTGCTTTCGTTGTTGGCCTGACGAAAGGCGCATGTCTAACGTGGCGCGATGAAAATCGTCCACGTGGCGAGTGAATTGTTCCCGTACGTGAAGACGGGCGGCCTGGCGGATGCCGTGGCCTCGCTGGCGGGGACGCTGGCCGACTCCGGCCACGAGGTCTCGGTCTTCCTGCCCGGCTACCGGGCTGCGCTGGAGCATCGGGACGCAGCGGCGGCGAAGCGCACGCTGCGCCTGAAAATCGAGATGGGGGACCAGTTTCTCTCGGGCGACGTCCGGGTGTTTTCCCCGCGCAAGAACCTCACCGTCCACCTCATCGGCCGCGAGGAATTCTTCGACCGGCGCAATCCCTACGGCAACGGCGAGCGCGACTATGAGGACAACGCGGACCGGTTCATCTTCTTCTGCAAGGGAGTCGTCGAGACGCTGCGGCTGGCGGACCTCCAGGCGGACGTGGTGCACAGCCATGACTGGCAGGGGGCGCTGCTGCCGCTGCTGATCCGGGACGCGGAGCGGAGGCATGGCGTGACGCTGGCGGTGAAGACCGTCTTCACGATCCACAACATCGCGTACCAGGGGTTGTTTCCCCGCAGTGTGTTCGCCCGCACGAACCTGCCGGAGGACCTCGATCAGATGGACGGGCTCGAGTACTATGAGCAAACGAACCTGCTCAAGGGCGGGATCCTGTTCGCCGACCGGGTGACAACGGTGAGCCCGCGCTACGCGAAGGAAATCCAGACGCCGGAATTCGGCAACGGGCTCGAGGGCGTGGTGCAGACGCGCGAGCACGACATCGTGGGCCTGGTGAACGGGGTCGACATGGCAGTGTGGAATCCGGGGACGGATGCGCTGCTGCCGGCGCGCTACTCGATGGCAAACCTGGCGGGCAAGCAGCTCTGCCGGGCGGAGCTGCTGAAGAACTGCGGCTTCGCGGCCGGCTTTGCCGGCCCGATCTTCGGGGTCGTCTGCCGGTTCGTGGAGCAGAAGGGATTGGACCTGCTGCTGGCGAACCAGGACTTCTTCCTCGGCGAGGACTGCCGCCTGGTCGTGCTGGGCGCGGGCGAGAAGCGCTACGAGGACGAGGTGCGCGCGCTGGCGGCGCAGGCGCCGGCGAAGATCTTCATCAGCGCGAAGCTGGATGAGGCGATGAGCCACCTGATCGAGGCGGGCAGCGATTTCTTCGTGATGCCGTCGCGGTTCGAGCCCTGCGGCCTGAACCAGATGTACTCCCAGGTTTATGGCACGGTGCCCATCGTCAGCAAGGTGGGCGGGCTGATCGACACCGTGACGGATGCCGACGAGTTCCCGGAGAGCGGCACCGGCCTGATGTGCGTGCCCACGGCGGAGAGCCTGGGCGATGCGCTGCACCGGGCGTTGCGGCTTTATGCCGACAAAGCCCGCCTGAGCGCGGTGCAGCGTCGCGGGATGGCGCGGGATTTCAGCTGGAAGACCGCGGCGGCGGGGTACGAGCGGCTGTATCAGGAGTCGCTGTAGGGCTCGGACGGATTTTTTATCGCCAAGGCGCGAAGCGCGATCCGAAGCCAAACTCTCTCAAGAACGGTCATTTCGCGTTCGGCCTTCGCGCCTTGGCGGCTTGGCGATGATCCGAGGGCCCAGGCTACTTGCGTCGCGGCCACCGGGTTTGGGCGGCGGTGCTTGCAAAGGCGGGGAGGTGCCACTTTTTGGGTTCGTGCCATTGACGCCCACACTGCTCTGGTTCCGGCAGGACCTGCGCCTGCAGGACAATCCGGCGCTGCATGCCGCGCTGGGCCGGGGGGCGCCGATCATCCCGGTCTTCATCCTCGATGATGCGGGGGAGGGGCCGTGGCGGGCGGGCGGAGCGGTGCGCTGGTGGCTGCACCAGGCGCTGGCCGCACTGGATGCCTCGCTCCGCGAGCACGGGTCGCGGCTGTTGCTCCTGCGGGGGAATTCCCGCGCGGTGTTGCGGGAACTCGTGATGACCACGGAGGCCGGGGCGGTCTATTGGAACCGCCGTTACGAGCCGGCCATCATCGCCCGCGACAAGGCGATCAAGACCGAGTTTGCCGCGGGAGGACTGGATGCGAGGAGCTTCAACGGCGCGCTGCTCAACGAGCCCCATACGGTGCTGAACAAGCAGGGGCGGCCGTTCCAGGTCTTCACGCCCTACTGGCGCACCTGCCTGACCCTGCCGGTGGCGGCGCCGGTCAGGTTTGCCGCCCAGGCGCTGACGGCGCCGGTCCAGTGGCCCCGCTCGCTGGAACTGCCGGAGCTGCGGCTGCGACCGCGCATCCCATGGGATGCCGGCCTGGCCGAGGCCTGGCAACCAGGCGAAGCCGGGGGCGCGAAGCGGCTGAAGCAATTCGTGGGGCGGGCGATGGAGGCTTATGCCGAGGAGCGCAACCGGCCGGATCTCGACGGCACCTCGAGGCTGTCGCCATGGCTGCACACCGGCGAGCTGAGCCCCCGGCAGGTATGGGCGGCGGTGAAGGCGCAGTCGAAGGACACCGGGGTGTTTCCACCAGGCAACGGGGCGCGGGTGTTTCTCGCGGAGATCGGCTGGCGCGAATTTGCGCATCACCTGTTGTTTCATTTTCCGCATACGCCGGAGCAGCCGCTGCGCGAGGAGTTCGCCCGGTTCCCCTGGGCGGAGGACCCGGGAGGCGGCCGACTGCGAGCCTGGCAGCGGGGCTTGACGGGTTACCCGATCGTGGACGCGGGCCTGCGGCAGCTCTGGCACACGGGCTGGATGCACAACCGCGTGCGCATGATTGTGGCATCGTTCCTGGTGAAGCACCTGCGTCTGCCGTGGACGGCGGGCGCCGCGTGGTTTTGGGATACGCTCGTGGACGCCGACCTGGCGAGCAACACGCTCGGCTGGCAATGGACGGCCGGTTGCGGGGCGGATGCGGCGCCGTACTTCCGGGTGTTTGCCCCGGTGCTGCAGGGGCGGAAGTTTGATGCGAAGGGCGACTATGTGCGCCGCTGGGTGCCGGAACTGGCGCGGCTGCCGGCGGACTGCATTCATGCCCCATGGGAAGCCCTGCCGCTCACGCTGGCGGAGGCCGGGGTGAGGCTGGGGGATAACTACCCGCACCCCATCGTCGAGCATGCGGCGGCGCGCGCGGAGGCGCTGGCGGCGTTCAAGCAGTTGCGGGCGGGCCGAATCGGGGAGCCATAAAATCGCCGACCGTGAAAATCATCATTGCCGGTTCGACAGGTCTGGTGGGTTCGGCGCTGATCCCGGTGCTGCGGGCCCGGGGGCATGAGGTCGGGCGGCTGGTGCGGGGCACGGCGAAGGCGCCCGATGAGATTGGGTGGAATCCCGCGGAGCATGAACTGCCCTTGGGGCTGACCGAGGGAGTGGATGCGATCGTGAATCTGGCGGGCGAGAATGTCGGCGCGGGTCGCTGGACGCAGGCGCGGCTGGAGCGGATCCGGAGCAGCCGCCTCGACACCACGGCCACGCTGGTCGTCGCGATGAGCCGGCTCGCGCGCCGGCCCGCGGTCTTTGTCAATGCATCGGCGGTGGGGTTTTATGGGGACCGAGGGGATGAGGTGCTGACGGAGCAGAGCGGGCCGGGCCGGGGTTTGTTGGCCGGGATCTGCCAGGAATGGGAGACGCAGGCGGAAGCGGCCGCTGCGTGGGGAGTCCGGACCGTGCGACTGCGTTTTGGCGTCATCCTGAGTCCGAAGGGCGGGGCGTTGGGAAAGATGCTGCCGGTGTTCCGGCTGGGGCTGGGCGGGCGGCTAGGATCCGGGCGGCAATGGATGAGTTGGGTCAGCCTGACTGACGCCGTGGGCGCGATCGGACATGCGCTGGTTGATCCGGCCTGTGCCGGTCCGGTCAATGTGGTGGCGCCGGGCAGCGTGACCAACGCGGAATTCACCGTCCGGCTGGGTACGGCGCTTCGGCGGCCGGCGGTGCTGCCGGTGCCGGCGGCGGCCTTGCGCGTGCTCTTTGGCCGGATGGCGGACGAAACCCTGCTTGGCAGCACGCGGGTGGTGCCGCGTGTCCTGGAACAGGGCGGATATGTTTTTCAGCATCCTGCACTCGCACTGGCCCTGGCTGAATTGCGCGCGGGATAGGGGTCAAACTCTAGGCTTCCCATCGCGGGGGGTGGATGTTTTGGTGACGGTTTATGCAGAAAACGTTCGTCATTTTTAAACCCGATTGCATGGAGCAGCGCCACGTCGGCAACGTGCTGGCCCGCTTCGAAAAAGAGGGTTTCACGATTATTGGCTGCAAGATGGTGCGCCTGTCCGCGGAGAAGCTCCGCGAGCATTACGCCCATGTCGCGAGCAAGCCGTTTTATCCGGAAATCGAGCAGTTCATGAGCTCGCGTCCGGTCATCGTAATGGCGCTGCAGGGCGACAATATCGTCCAGAAAGTCCGCGACCTGCTCGGGCCGACCGACTCGCGCAAGGCCGCGAAGGGCACGATCCGCGGCGATTTTGGCACCGAGATGATGAAGAACGTCGTCCACGCCTCCGACAGCGATGAAAACGCGAAGGCGGAACTGGCGCGGTTCTTCCGGCCGGAGGAGCTGTACGCCCTGTAAGGCGGCGGGACGCCTCAGGTTTTTGGCGGCGCACCAGCGACGGTGCGCCTTTTTTGGGTCCGGATGCAGGGCGGAGCGCCGGGTGAGCGGCCTGGTCACTGCTGACCGGGCTTGCTTCGGGGTTGGGGCCGCGGTACGAAATGACGGTAAGTCCGCCGTCTGAACCCAACCTGCGCCATGGCCCGAATCATATTAATGGAAGATGACGACATATTCCGCGAGACGATCATGCGGGTGCTCACGGAGGCCGGCCACAGCGTGAAGGCAGCGGCCAACGGGTTTGATGGCGTGGCGCTCTACCGGGCGGAATCGGCGGACCTGATCCTGACGGACATCGTGATGCCGCACGGCGGCCTGCCGACGATCCGGGTGCTGCGCGGCGAGTTTCCGAAGCTGCCGATCATCGCGATGTCGGGCAGCCACGTGCGCCTGGACATGGCGGGTGGCCTGGGCGTGAACCGCATGCTGGCCAAGCCCTTTACCTCCCAGCAGTTGCTGGATGGGATCACCGAGGTTCTGGCGGCGAAGGTCTAGCGCCGGGGCGTAACCCCGTGCCTCTCAGCGGAAGGGGTGGAGAGCCTGGTCGATCAGTTTTGGACGGTCGTTGGCCCCGGGTCTGCAACGCCTTCAGGTCATCTGTCATGCCGATATCAAAGCCTCCTGAGTCAGTGGACGTTTCTAGTGGCGAACCCGACCGCCCGCCCGCCCGATGTCGTGGCCCGGACCGGTTGAGCCCTGAAGGGTGAGTTTATCCCGTCGAGTGCCTTGCGCCCATTAGCCACAGCAGCCTTGGAATCACCTTAGCATGGTCTAAGGATGAGCGAAGGATAACCGAACAAAGCCCGGTTCCTCCCCAAACCGCCGCCGCCGCAACCATGGCCAAAGTCCTCATGAATTCCGCCCTGCGACAGTTGCGCGGGCAGGTCGATCAGTGGGTGTTCAAGCGCTACTGTTATGGCACGGTTGTGACCCGCCGGCCGGATATGTCGCGGGTGAAACCCAGCGCCGCACAGCGTGCGCACCGGGAAAAAGTGAAGGAAGCCGGAGAGTTTTACAAAAAAGTCCTGCAGGATCCCGTGCTCCTGAAGCGTTACCGCGCGGTCGCGAAAAAGAAGAAACTCCCGCTCCCGGCGGTTACCTTGGCCGAATTCTTCCGGACCGCGCGCGAAACCCGCCGCAAGTAGCCGCGGGAACCGGGCTGCGCAAGCCCGCCGCCCACCCCGCACCGTGATAGGCAATGCGCGAACCGCGCGGTTCGTTACGGTTTAATGACCGGATGTGGCATCACGGGAAGCTCCGCCAACAACGGGAGTACCGCTTTCGCCATTTTCAGGAAGCGTTCTGAACTGATCTCCGCCTTGGCCCACGTCCATACTTCGGACGCATAATCGGCGATGTTCTCTGCGCTGATGTCATAGGCTTTGTTCTCTGGGCCTTTCACGGCATAGAACGAATACCACTGGGGTGGGGGTTGTGCGGCCCGGTAGGTATTGGGAAACTTTTCCTTTTGGGCTAGCGCGTGCATTTTTACCCGCCAGTCCCACGGCCCTCGAGGGCCGATGAAGGCTTTGAAAACGACGAAGTTTCCGACAAGGTTAATCTCACAAACGACGGTCGACCACGTCTCGGTCTCCATGTTTTCCTTGATCCTCCATGACTGCGGAATGAAGCGTACGTACGTCTTGGTGCTGTGCAGCGGCCACATTTTCAGCTCGGCCGCATCCCGCGTGACCAGGAACACGAGTCTGTCAGAGACCAACTGGAGGGGGTCGGGCCACCGCCGCAGCCCGGATGCGCCTACGGAGACATCCACCCCGTTGTCTTCGCCGCCATGTTCCACTCTGTCGATACCAAGAATCCCGCCGAAGTCGCCGCCCTGGTGCGGGGGATTTTTCATCCGTTGTTTCCGGCGGCGGAAATCACGCTGATCGACCGCGCGTTTGCGGACATCGAGGCGCTCTACAACGGCCGGCACCCCGATTACCAGGCGATTGACCTCGGTTACCATAACCTCGAGCACACGCTCCAGGCCACCGTCTGCCTGAGCTTTCTCCTGCAGGGCGCCCAGCACTCCGGCGAGATTGCGCCGCTCACGTCCCGCCAGTTCGAACTGGCGATCGTGACCGCGCTCCTGCACGACACGGGCTACCTCAAGATCCGTTCCGACCAGGGTGGCACCGGCGCCAAGTACACCCTGACCCATGTGCTGCGCAGTTGTGCCTTCGCCGCCAGCTACCTGCCGACCATCGGCACCCGTGAACAGGAGGTCGCCGGCGTGCTCAGCGCGATCAACTGCACCGGACCCACCAACGAGATCGGCCGGCTTAATTTCCAGAATTCCGTCGAGCTGTTCATCGGCTGCGCCATGGCGACCGCCGATTACCTCGGCCAGATGGCCGCACCCGATTATCCCGACAAACTCGGCGTGCTCTACGGCGAGTTTCTGGAGTCGGATGACTTTCTCGGCATGACTCCCGCCCGGCGCCTGTTCAAATCCCAGGAGGACCTGACGCGGAAAACCCCGGACTTCTGGACCAAGTTCATCCGGCCCAAGCTCGAGACCCAGCTGCAATCGGTCTATCGCTTCCTCGCCCGCCCCTACCCGGGCGGCCGCAACGTGTACCTCGAGGCCGTCGAGCGAAACATCGCCTTGGTCCGCGCCCGCATTGCCGCCAGCCCGTCTCCGTCAGCCTGACCGCTCCCAACCGGTCTGTCGCGCATGCTTGCCACTTGTATGTCCGCGGCGCTTCAGGGCATCGAGGCGGAGCCCGTGCACGTGGAGGTGAATGCCGGCGAAGCCGGCGATCCCCGGCTGTTTCTGGTCGGCCTGCCCGACGCCGCGGTCAAGGAGTCGGGCGACCGCGTCTTCGCCGCGCTGAACAACAGCGGCTTCCGCGCCCCCCGCACGCGCACCACCATCAATCTCGCGCCCGGTCACCTGCGGAAGGAAGGACCGATCTACGACCTGCCCATTGCCCTCGGCATTCTCGTCGCCACCGGCCAGTTGAAATCCGGCACCTTCGACGACTGGCTGATCGCCGGCGAACTCAGTCTGTCCGGCGCCACGCGTCCCGTGCGCGGTGCCCTCGCAATGGCCCGGCTCGCCCGCAAGTTCGGCAAACGCGGCCTCCTGCTGCCCGCCATTTCGGCCGAGGAGGCCGCCCTGGTCGATGGCGTGGAAGTCTGCCAGGTGAATTCACTCGATCAGGCCATGCGTTTTCTGGGTGGCGAAATCACGCTCGTGCCGCTTGCCGCCGCGGCCAGCCGCCTCCGCACCCAGCCCGTCCCGGCCGACGGCGGTGTCGATTTCTCCGAGATCAAGGGCCAGCAGGCCCTGCGCCGCGCCGTCGAAGTGGCCGTGGCTGGTTCCCATAACCTC